>ERZ795057.185-NODE-185-length-65595-cov-27.891532_pt1 | contig 65595 bp, 60 predicted proteins | sample MGYA00375141_ERZ795057 | MGnify/ENA primary metagenome ERZ795057 (study PRJEB30186, sample SAMN05720163) | activated sludge metagenome | isolation source: Anaerobic digester | place: Hong Kong | collected 2015-01-26 ...
CCTTTACAGCGAATCTACGCATCTTTTTGAGGTAGATTTTTGGACACCGTTGTTTCTTTTCTTATTATGCGAGGTGTGTCCTGTGAGATCAATTTAACTGTCTGATCTCTTATACGAGTTTTCAAGGGAAGTTCCTCCTTTGTTATGGAATTTGTTACGTTGGCTTAATTGCCCAAGAGGGATTTCCCAACAACCTAAAATCTATCATAGTGTCTACCAATAATTGGCGGGAAAACCGGGAATGAGTCAGCCAGATGTTTCATATGCTGTAAATAATAGGTTTGAGGGTATAAAAATGTACCGTTTTTTGATGTTAGTATCGGTAGTTGCTTCACTGATAGCATGTCAAGCGACCCAGAAGCGTTCTCTTGATGTCCTGGCAGAAGACTTAACTGTAGGATCCGGTATTACAAGACATAGCGCTGTCGTTGAACTTGAAAAGAGCAGCGATCCAAAGGCTATTGGAATTCTGATAAATGCTTTGTCGTCCAACCCGGACTGGCAGGTCAGAAGTAGAGTGGCAGAAGCCTTAGGCAAGCTTAAAGATCCACGCGCGGTAGAGCCTTTGATCAGTGCCCTCTGGGATGTTACTGGCGCACGATATCAAGCAATAGTTGCTCTGGGAAAATTGAAGGACTCTAGGGCCATCGTTCCTCTGATCGGCATATTAGAAAACGAAGAAAATGCTACCGTTAGAAAATCCATCATCCATTCTATAGGGGAAATACGAGACCCCAGAGGCATAACTTTTCTTCTTGCTAAATTGAAAAATGCTGAAGGAGATTTAGAAAAAGCCAGCGCAGAGAGTGCATTAATAAAAATAGGCCCACCTGCCTTGGAGACACTCATATCTGCACTTAAGGGAGCTGATCAGGAAACCACAATAAGAATAAAGCGTGTGCTTGGCTCTATCGTCGGATCGGAGGCTGTGGAGCCACTCATAGCCGTTTTGAGCGGCCAAGGTTCGGAGATAGGGGTAGGTGCGGCGGAAGGCTTACGGAAGTTGACTGATATTCGGGATTTTGAGCTTCTTTTAGCAGCATTAAGAGATAGATCATGGATTATAAGATCCATTGCCGCTAGGGCCATGGGAGATTTAAAAGATCATCGGGCGATTCAACCCTTGACTGCTACTATGAGGGATAATGATTGGAGAGTAAGGAAGGAGGCGGTTGCAGCTGCAAGCGATTTTTGGAAGATTATGCCTGTTGAACCTTTGCTATTATCCTTGAAGGATTCCAATTCTGCTGTACGGGCAGAAGCGGCAAAAGCTCTTTACAGGATAGCGGATCCCCAATCTGTTGAACCCCTAATTACCGCCTTACGAGATGAGGATTGGTATGTAAGAAAGGAGGCGGCCGTTACGCTGTGCAGTCTTAACGATGAAAGTGTGCTTATATATAGTAAGGGAATTCAGAAGGATGTGGCCGTGGCGATGCTTAGCAGGCTTAATGATCAGGGTGTTATCAGTGCCTTCACCGATAGACTTGATGATGAGAATAAAAAAGTCCAAGCCTGGGCAGCCAAAGGGCTCTGGCGGATAAAAAAGGAAATTGCACATGCCACGGTTATCGAATGGCTGGCCAAACGAGCGATGGCCATGTATGCAAAAAACTCTTATGCTGAGAGAGCCATTAAGAATGTTTTATTCAATAAAACCCTTGTGTCTGTTGCTAAAGCTTACCCAATTTTTATTGGGGCAAGTATTGATGGTAGTGAGTGGATATTAGATGCTGCCCTCAATGCTTACGGAACACGTAAAATGGCTGAAGATTTCATCAATTCCGGTCCTTTTTTAAGGAGATCTGGTGAAGAGTGGGCTTACAAACATGGATATGATATTGTTCCTGGCTACTAAAAGGGGGCGCTATACCAAAAATTCTCAGTAAACACTTCGCTGGAAGGCACTGGTGTCAGGGATTACACAGTTGATAGGCATAGGAAAACGTCCGTAAGCAAATAACTTTCGAGGGCATATAACGGTCATTAGTTAGGAATTGGTAACGTTCAAAAGTGTTTACAAAGAATGAGGTCAAGTCGGCTCTTGACTCTTTATGATGCTTTCAACCAATTCTTCTATCCTCATTCTTAAACCCCTGTCAGCCTTCAGCCCTGATTTCATTCTTTCAACTATGCTGCTGACGGAGCTGCTTTTCTTAATAAGAATTCCCGTGGATATATCTGACCAGCTCAAGCGCATAACTGTCAGACTCGACCAGAATAGATTTGTAACGCCCCCTGAAAAGCGGGCCGTCATAACCGTGCCTTCTGTTATATCGCTGGGTATACAGGCTGTTCAGGTGTCTCATGGATCTGGACAGGTTGGCATCCGGTGTTTTGACAAGGAGGTGATAATGATTGGTCATCAGGCAATAGGCTGCAATATTTACATTGAACACTTCGGCAAGCTCTTCCAGAATTTCCACAAAGGACAAATAATCATCCTTTCCCTCGAAGATCTTTTCCCCGCGCCTGCCCCGGTTCATTACGTGGTACCATGCGCCCGGATATTGAATTCTTAACGGCCTGGACATGGAAAAAGATTATCAGAAATCAAACCAAGAGTCAAGAGCCGATTTGACCCCTTTAACACATAACTTCAAGTTGTCTACGTTATACAGAATAAATCCCGCTTCCAGCAAAAAACGATCAAAGGGAGCACCATATCCATTTTTACCCTCTATCGCAAATGCTATTGGCCCTTTTTCATTCTCCAGTTCGTGGAATCGCTCGATGGCTTCATTCAATGCCTCTAATCGATGCGGAACTTTTCCATCATAGTGTATCTCTTCGTTTGCGTCCATGATTACAATATGATGGCTCTCGCTTCCTATATCAATACCCCCGTATAATCCCTCCATTGCTGCATTCCTCCTTTATGTCGTTACCAGTGGGGCAGTGCCAATACCATTTATCCCGTCTATAATAGCCACCTGCGGCATCTTCCCATTAGACAGGGTATCGACTGGAGAACATCCGGCAGTTCACACCAGAGTCACACTTCTTGACTGACCCCTTTAGCCACAAATGTTCTCCATGCCACACTTGCTTTATCAAACATAAAGAAGACTGCTTAAAAAAACTATCTATTCAACTTTTGATTATAGACCCCTTTACACCCCTTTACCTTCATTTACCTTCATGAACCCTTCATTTTCACATAGACGGCCACTTTCTTCTATTGCCCTTCAACAGCTTATCTATTGGTATTTCATTTTCTTCGCTCAAGACCTTATTGGGTGGAATTTCTTTAGCGTCTGATACCTTAGGTGCATATTCACGTTTAGAGAGGATTGCACCAGTGAGTTGCTTTAATGCGAGTTCTTCTCCCTGCTCCAAATTACCGAAAGTGACCTCGTCGGTCAGTCTCCCAAATATATCTCCAAGATAGAAAGACCTTGGGTGTAAGAGATTGATATGGTTCAGTGTCGCTTCATACCAACCTATAGGCCGAACAGTGGCAATGAATAATGCCATCATATGTTTCTGAAGCTTGGAGTCAGTTACCCGAATACATTCACAGAGCAGTGGACCGATCTTCTTCGATGCCAGATCGCCTCCCAGTATCCTGACAATGTTACAAGGATTCGCGACTATGATCTGTTTGAAGCGCTGGTCCAAATCAGATGAGAACCCCTCAGCGAGCCTTAATGCGAACCCATCGTGCACCGCCTGACCTTTAGCTGCGAGTAGGGGGGATAGCCAAAAGGCCACTCTCGAAATCTCTTCCCAACCGCCGAGGATTGCGGTGATTGCTTTCAGTCTTAATTCAACGTCGACGAAGGGGCTATTCCGCAAGGCTCGGGACGCTGCCTTGATGCTGTGCAGAAGACTCAACACTGAATAGTCGTTCAAAAACCTCCTGATACTCTGGTCATAAGGCGCTTCTGACTGATAGAGCAGGTCTGCATGCTTATCCTTGATTTCCGCTGGAAGGTTAGACGACTCTACTTTCTCGGCGATCTGACTTCTCGCCTTTTCAATGTACTCATCAGTCGGATTCCAGAGTAGCGGGGTTAGCGGGTCGAAAGAGCTTTTGATACCGATTTTGTTGTCGACTTGATCAATCAGTAAAGTGAGGTCAGCGAGAAGCGTTTCCATTGCATCTGCGCGCTTCCCATCTATCCCTGAGTAAAACTCTATGATTTCCGGGTAGTTTATGTAATTGCGATTCGTGAGGATGAATTGTCTGAACTCGTTATCATGTCGCATCCATTCTGCTGCAAAGTAGAAAATCCAATATCTGTGTCGGAACTGCATCTGATTCCCTTGTTTAACAAGGATGTTGTTTTCAAGAAGCACATTGAGCATCGCATCAATGTCAAGCGTGATACAAGCCGACTTACAAATTTTATCCAGTGTTGGAGCAAACACAGTAGTGTCAAAGCTGCGCGTCCCGTTTTTGATAAGATCCATGCAGAAACGCCCCAACACATACGAGCATTCCTCAACTTCTGGTTTACTGGACAAATATGAGAAACTGTCTGAGTCAGTGAAAAGTACAAACAAGATTGCCTTCAAGAGTTTTGTCTTGTTGAGAAGCTTTTCGTTATAACTGCTGTCCAAGACACGCAAGAGGGTATAGCAATTGAGTGGAGTGCGGTGGACATTGATAGCTTCCAAATGTTCAGCTAGGCCCGACAGCACGATGTCTTCTGTACCGATTTGCTTAGTTGCGTTATATCCAGCGACTAGCTGCCGCATAGAATTTCTGCTCAGAGCTTGGAGATGCAAAAGCTTGAAGTCCTTGTTCAGTTTCGATAGATTTCCCGTGGCGTCGAGAACTAGAGAGTCCTCAGCAAGAATAACTAGAGGTATATCCGGGAGTTTGGAAACGATATTCTTAACCATTGTGAGGTGGTCGATACTGCCGGCATCCCAGCTATCCAGAACGATACATTTGAGGTCAGATAGCCCTCGGTTGTAATGCAGAAGTTCCTCGTCTATAAGATCGGAGATTTTTCGAGCCTTTGTGTGTTCTGCGTCAATGTATAACCAGAAATTGTTTTTCTTAAATGCCTCTATCCGCATATGCAGACCTAGGCATGTTAATCCGAACTCGCGGGGTGCAATAATTAGCGTGTCGCAGGGTGATTCGATCAATGGTGGGAGTTCATTTGGGTCATCATTGAACTCCCGTTTCTTTGATAGTGTTGGTTCAACGAATACAGACGGTTGCCCCTTAAAAGCCTCAAGAGCATGTTGGAGTTGCAGCTCCATCTCCCGGAGATGCCGTAGGTACGGGTTTTCTAATTCGACCCTTCCGTTATCGGCTTTCGCGAGGCGGTGGCTTGGGAAGAATGTACCGCCAGAGTACTCGCGGTAGAGAATTGCGGACGGTGCATTGTTCTCAACGAGAATGATGGAATATGCCAAAAGGGATTCCTTGCCACAGAAAAGCGGCGGAGCTGTACACATTAGTGCTTTCTGCGGAACGTGACTGTAAAATAACTCAGGCAGGTGATTGTGGCCGGAAAGGCATATTGTGAAATTGTTCTCGATAATGTGTTGAAGTTCAGTCTGACTCCATGAATTGAGATGATCCAAAGGATGGTGGTGCAGCAGGATTCTGACGGGATAAGCCGTTTTTCCGCACCAATCTACTAAGTCCCGTGTGTAACAAGCCAACCGCCCCTCGTCTTTGATATCTCTCAAACCGCCAAATGAGCAGAGGGAGGTGTTTAGGCAGTATACCCCGACATCTTCACTCAGTTTACACCCCCAACCACATGCCTTAAAGGACTCATCACATCGTGCAAATTGACGCACGAATTTTTCGTAGTTCGAGAAGTGCCCAGTCAGCAATGTTGATTTATCAATGAAATCATTGAAGTTTTCTTCTTCTCCAGCGCGTTCTTCATACGCCTGAATGCACTGGTCGAACGTATTTTCTACAGCACGACGGTTAAGATCATGGTTTCCTGGGACAATGATCCTAACATCTTTTTCCAGCCCAATGGCATCTAATTGGCCATCTATCTCACGAATAAAGGCCTCGAAAGCACTGAAGTCCTCTCCTGCTCGAACAGTATCCCCAGCGAAAGCGATGTAGAATTGGTGATTTGGCAAGGCATTCGTCTGCTTACCCAAGTCTTCCAGAAACGCTTTCATAATGCTGGCTGCACCTTCAGGTGCATCTTTGCGATAGTGAATGTCTGCCACGTGAACGAATGCATAGTTCATATATTACTATTCCTCCTATGGTAGTCCTCAAAGAAAAGGGGGCAAGTCTAACCAGTGCAAATAATAATTCGGTTTTTATGAACGTCTTTAGAAAACAAATGCTCTTATATTTGACTGTAATCAAGTACTATTTAAACCTGATTACAGTGAGGCAACCAATTCTATGATTTAAAAGATATGAAACTGAAAGAATCTGTAAATTGAGTTTAATCAAAATTCGAAAAATTTAAATCATGATTAAGCTGAGTTGTCAAATGGAATTTGGGTTGGTATCGGTTATCGGCATTCAGTTAATGACCCGGTGTCGCCATAATGGAGGTATGCGGCAGTTTGATTGTCCGCAAGGCGTGGACTCTCTTACTTTCATATAAATATTCTCCATCATCAGTTTTTCTTTTTCAATTCATCTGAAATGACAAAACGTATTGAGCGTTTCTTTATATTAGGTTTTGGAGTTTCAATTAATTGGCGTATTTCACGAACCAATTCAATCAATATTTCATCATGGTCACTGACGCGTTTTTCGAGCTGATCAACTTTATGAGCTAATTTTTCATTTGTCATTGCGATTTCACGAAGCCGGACAAATGCCCTGACAATGAAAACACTCATTTTATTGGCCTGGGCTGAATTAAGCACATTCGCAGCTTGCAGCGCTCCATGTTCCGTGAAAACCAAAGGTAGTTTCCTTCTCCCACCCCAACCTAATCTTGATGTCGCAAATTGCGATTTCAAGTCTGTAAATTCTTCCCTGGTCAATTGAAACATAAAGTCTTCGGGAAATTTATCAATATTCCTGCGAACTTGTTCATTTAAGCGTCGGGTCTCAACGCCATATAATTCAGCAAGGTCTGAGTCGAGAATTACTTTTTTCCACGAATTACCATTATGATTTTAAATATTCGCTTTTCCTGTATGACTTGTTTTTCTTCTTCTTGCATTTTTTCTCTAATTATTTTTGGAACCGTTTGCTTTAAGCGATAATTACACTTTATTACAGTGAGACAACCATTCTATGATTAAAAAGACATAAAAATGAATGATTCTCTAAATCGAGATTAGTAAAAAGATAATGGTCTTGAATCACGATTAAGGTGAGTTGTCAAATAGAATTTTGGGTTGTTATCAGTTAATGGGTAATAGGAAACAGTCAATGGTTATTAGTCTACAGTGTGGATGTATAGAGAAGAATGTTTGTCCGCAGGGCATAAAGTCTTTTACTCTGGATTCCGTGTCGCACTTCGTTTGCACGGAAAGACGAAGGGGGCTGGATTCCGGGACAAAAATTTTACCCGCCAATGTTTTTGGTGGGTAAACTTTGAACTTTCAGCTTTGAGCTTTCAGCTACCTGTTCCCTTTACTGGTTTTGGTATCCATAACCTTGTGATGTCAGTCTCTATACCTTAATCAGACGTCGGATTCGGGAATCTGGGAATAATGATCCCATTTGGCATTAAGCTGATTTTGAATATCCTCTATCTGTGCATCGGTGATGGCCCTGAACCGTCCCTGCGCACGAACGCTGCCAACCCAGACTGGTATGACGAATGAATGGCTTAAAGAACAAGGGCTTCTATCTATCAAGGAGCTGTGGGTTAACATTTATCCGCCTATGGCAGATTTATCAGCCTTTGGCTGATTCATTACCCGACTACAGCCCGGTTAACTCTGTGAACCGCCTGGTGCGCTTGTCAGCCTCTGGATGGGACCCGCATGCTGGTCGAAGATCCCGGTTTATCGGGGGTGGTGTGGGGAGGGGGAGATAATCACTCCCCTTTACCCGATTCGATTTTAATAATGATATCTACAAGAAATAACTGTAATATATGCTTCATTGACTGCATAGACTAAACGATTTGTATCATCAATCCTTCTGGACCAGAATCCACTCAGGTTTTCTTTTAGAGGTTCCGGTTTTCCTATACCTTTAAATGGGTCATTTCGTTTAATGTCATCAAGCAGCCTATTAATACGCTTAAGTGTTTTTTTATTTTGAGTCTGCCAATAGATATAGTCTTTCCAGGCTTCATCAGTCCACGCGAGTCTTTTATTCATTGATCATTTCTCTTTCAGTTGTTTCACCATTTTTATATTGAGCGATAGATTTCGCAAGATGCTCAGCGTTGGCAGGAGATTTTAAAAGGTGAAATGTTTCAAGATAGCTGTTGAAAGTATCCAGGGACATTACTACTGCGTCTTCAGCGTCTCTTCGCGTAATTACGGTGTAGTCAGCATCATCGTTAACTTGATCTAATATTGCTTTCAGTTTATTTCTTGCTTCACTGAAATTTATGACTCTCATTTTTATCCTCCATAGTTGTTCTGTTTACCGTACAAGTATAGAGATTAAAAAATGATTTGTCCAGTAAATTGTACAAGTATTTCTGAAAATCGAACAAGGTATTGAGTAGATTCACGTATCCTGTAATATTGATGCACTCGCAAAAAGTCAAATTTCGGACGGGTTTGTAAAAAGCGCCAAGTTCAAGGCGGGCAAATCTCGTGTCACGAGGCGTACTTACAGTACGTCGCAGTGGCAACGAGATGAAGCCCAACGCAGAAATTGGACTTTTTACGAAGCCGTCAATATTGAATAATACGCAGAAAGACTATTATGGCAAATTGTAAAATTGCCCTGATTAACATCAAGGCATCATCTGCGGCGCTTATCCGTGAGTTAAGAGTTGAGAATTAAGAGATTATCCGGCACAAATACAGGCGGATTAACTTTGAGTCCGCCAAAAAGACTGGCGGGTAAACTTTGAGCCCTCCAAAGGCGGGAAATCCCTCCAGAGGCGGGTAAACCCTCCAGAGGCCGGTGAACCCTCCAAAGGCGGGTAAACTTTCAGCTACCTGTTACCTGCTTTTGGTATCCATAACCTTCTTGATACCTTAATCAGACGTCGGATACGGGAATCTGGGAATAATGATCCCATTTGGCATTAAGCTGATTCTGAATATCCTCTATCTGTGCATCGGTGATGGCCCTGAACCGTCCCTGCGCACGAAAGTAGTCTTTAACCGGCTTCAGGTTGTTTTTAGCCGCAAGTTTCTGTGAAGCTCCTGTAAGTCTTTTATTATAATATTCAACCTCATACAGCTCATAAATGCCTGTCTCAACGGCCAGTCTCCCAATCTGAACACCATAGGCCGGGTCAAAGACCCAGCCGGGAGGGCAGGGGATATGGATATGGATGTACTTTACTCCCGGACAGGACAGGGCCTTTTTGATCTTGTCGTAGAGATCGAGCGGATATGCCGCAGAGCAGGTTGCAATATATGAAATTCCATGCGCGGCCATGATATAGGGGACGTCCTTGGCCTGCTGGAGTTTTCCGAGTATCGGCGTGTTGGCCGTAATAGTACCCTTTGGTGTTGTGCCGGAACGCTGAACTCCCGTATTCATATAGCCTTCATTATCATAGCAGATATACAGAAGGTTTTCCCCTCTTTCACAGGCCCCTGAGAGTGCTTGGAGACCTATATCGCTTGTTCCGCCGTCGCCGGCCCAGCAGACGACATTTGTATCCTCTTTACCGAGGGCCTTGAGTGCGGCAAGAATCCCGGTGCCGGCCGCAGCAGTAGAGGCAAAGGTTACGTTTATACACGGCAGCCTGGTGGATGCTATTGGAAAAAGTCCCTGAAGTACGGTAAGACAGCTCGGCGGTACAACGAGGATGGTGTTCCTGCCCAGTGCCTTGAGTCCGATCCTGTATGCAATGCCGAGTGTACACCCTGCACACGCACGTGTGCCCGGATTGACAAATTCATCAACCGGCAAAGACAGTATGATTGTTTTAGAATCCATTAATTCCTCTAACTGTTATATCTTGAGTCCTATCCATCTGGTTCCGGAGTCTTTTCCGTCATGCCTTGTGCAGGAATCCTTCAATGCGTTAAACAGATCTACAGTCTTGATTTCTCTCCCGCCAAGGCCGAGGATGTAATTATGTACAAACGGAGGTTTATTGCCCGATTGATTATACAGGGCTGACTTCACTTCGGAACACAACGCTCCTTCATACCCGTAGCTGAGCGCCTTTTCAAATATAATGACTCCGGTCCTGTTGATCAATGCCTCTGAAATTGCCGATGCAGGGAAGGGTCTGAAAAGGCGAAGTCCCATAACACCGGCCTTTATGCCTTCATCCCGGAGCATGTCAACAACGTCTCTTAAATGGTAAGAGAGTGAACCAAGGGCCATAGCCACAAAATCCGCATCATCACACCTGTATGGCTCCAGGAACGGATCACCGCCCCTGCCGAAGATGCCCGTAAACCTTTCGTCAGTCTCTTTTACAACCTGAAACGTCTTGAGCAAATCCTCCTGGAGGAGGTGTCTTATTTCCATATAGCCATGCGCAAGCTCCCCGTTTCTGTCAGGGCGAACGTCAGGCAATGTCACAGGATTGAGGTTCGCCGGCATATCCGGATCAAGTGCATAAGCAGGATTGAAGGATGGAAGAAAGCCGTCAACATCCAGCTGGTCGGGTACGGTAAAGGGCATGTAGGTATGAGAAAGGATATAACCGTCATAGCATACCATGACCGGAATCGACATCTTTTCTGCAATCATATAGGCCTTGATGACAGAATCAATGATCTGCTGATTGTCATTTGCATAAATCTGTATCCATCCTGTATCCCTTTGAGATATGGAGTCCTGGTGGTCGTTCCAGACAGTCCAGGGGGCGCCTATTCCCCTGTTTGCAACGCACATGACGATCGGTAATCGTGCTCCGGCAGCCCAGTGAATCTGCTCGTGCATGTACAAAAGGCCGTTAGCGCTTGTTGCAGTAAAGGCCCTTGCTCCGGCTGATGAGGCTGCAATACAGACAGCCAGTGCACTGTGCTCGCTCTCAACAGGGACATATTGTGCATCCATCTGGCCTGATTCAATTAACTCTGACAGCTTTTCAGTCAAAGGGGTTTGAGGCGTTATGGGGTATGCAGCTATCACCTGGGCCCTGGCTCGCATAACTCCGATAGCAGCTGCAACATTACCTGATTCGATGATATTCATGCTTCTACTTCCCCTCATTTATAAAACTGCTTTCTTCAACCATAACAATTGCACCGGAAGGACATTCCTGCGCACAGATACCGCATCCCTTGCAGTATTCATAATCAATAGAAGGAGGCACTGTTCTCGATATCGTTCCCTCAGGGCAGAATAGCCAGCAGATAAAACAGGCCGGCTTTCCTTTCTTTGAAGGAATGCATTTTTCATGATCCATCACAGGCCTCAGGACCCTCCAGGATCCTGTCCTGCCACCATCCCCCGCTGCCGGTTCACCGTGGGATGAATTCCAGCAATATCCCCGTGTTCCCATTTATCCTTCCTTTATTACTGTTTTTTCATAGGAAGTCATAAAGGCCCTGGAGTTTTCCTCAGGCCTCTTTCCCTGAAACTCTTCCTTTATATAGTCATCAAGCATTTTCAAATCGAGAAATCCCATGGCCTTTGCCAGTACTCCAATAATGCCGGCGTTTACCATTCCCCCCAGCCCGGCCTCTATGGATATGGCTGTTACATCGGCCGCCGCCACCTTTATCCCTTTGATTTCATATTCATTGGCCGGCTTGGGAGTATTTATGACAATGATTCCGCCCGGCTTAAGGCCATCAGTTACACCGGCTTCCTCCAGCAGCAGATAATCCATTACAACCACGATATCAGGCCGGTCAATGGGTGAAAGATCATAGATCTTTTCCCTGGATAACTTCAGAGATGTTATCACCGGGGCACCTCTTCGTTCGGTCCCGAACGTGGGTGCCATCACAACACCCTTGTAACCGGAGTCGAATGTTGCCTTTGCAACTATCTTGGCGGCTGTTATAGCTCCCTGACCACCTCTGCCATGCCATCTGATATTAATGTCTTCTTTTTTCATCTCTAATCCGGCGTAAAATACGATTGCTTTATTATCCCTGAATCAGATTACGGTTTCTACCTTTTTTATAATCAAAATCGAATGAATTCCTCATTCCTTAACCTGAACCGCCTCCTTTTCAGGAGGGAAAAACATTTGAAGTTCCTCAAGAATATATTTAAGCCGGTCAACATCATCCTCGCCTATTTTGCCTTCCATTTCAGGCGATCCTGCCTGCTTCTTCAGGTTTTTTATCTCATTTTCAACATCAATAAACGTATTGAACATCAATGTCTTCATATCAGGCAGGGGCTCAATTTCCTCTGCCCTTTCTGATTCAAATTCTCTTGGCTTGAATATGAGCTGTTCTTTCCACTTTGGTATGCGTACGATTGTATCAAATCTCTGCTGAATTTTATTGCCCAGGGCTTCACATGCAGACGGCTCACCGTGGACCAGAAATACTTTTGGGTTAGACTCAAAATGAGACAGCCATTCAACGAGATCAGCCTGATCCGCATGGGCTGAAAAACCGCCAATAGTAAAGACCTTTGCCTTTACTGCAACATTTTCGCCGAATATTTTAACCTGCTTTGCTCCTTCTACAAGCTGGCGTCCTGTAGTTCCTCTTGCCTGAAATCCGATAATAACTATGCTTGCACCTTCCCGCCAGAGATTATGCTTGAGATGATGTTTTATGCGGCCGGCAGTACACATGCCGTTGGCCGAAATTATTATGGCTGAGCCAGCCCTTTCGTTTATAGCTATGGACTCGGCTGTGGTCGGTGTGAACCTGAGATTTGGTGTGTCAAACGGATCATGACCATTTTCAACAATGGAGAGTGCTTCTTCATCAAAACACCGTTTGTTTTTCCTGAAGATTTCCGTAGCCTTTATGGCAAGAGGACTGTCCAGGTAAACAGGTATGTCCGGGAGGAGACCCTGGCGATGGAATTCACTCAAGACATATATGATTTCCTGAGTCCTTTCCACTGCAAATGCAGGTATGATTATTTTTTCTCCCTTAGACACACTGTATTTTATGGCACTGAGAAGCTCACCCTTGCTCTCATCAAATGAACGATGTAAACGGTTTCCGTAAGTGGATTCCAGGAATACAAAATCTCCATCAAATACTTCGTGAGGATCCCGGATAATAAGCTGGTCACTTCTTCCAAGATCTCCTGAAAATACAATCTTTATTGTTTCACTATTTTCTTCAATCCATAGCTCTATGATGCATGAGCCCAGTATATGCCCGGCATTTCTGAAACGCGCCCTGATGCCCTCGGAAACGGTTATGATCTCATCTCTTGCTATTGGAGAAAATAATTTAAGGCTTGCTTCGGCATCTTCTGTTATGTACAGGGGCTGAATTTGAGCCCTTGCCTGACGTTTATTTTTTCTTGTCTGCCATTCCGCATCCATTTCCTGTACATGAGCTGAATCCAGAAGCATGATGCCGCAGAGTTCTATTGTTGGTTTGGATGCCAGTATCTTTCCCTTGAATCCGTCTTTGACCAGTTTCGGAATCCTTCCGCAATGATCAATATGGGCATGGGTCAATAAAAGGACTTCAATCTCGGCAGGGTCAAAAAGCCAGTCGGCCCAGTTGCGTCTCTCCATCTGTTTTCCGCCCTGAAAAAGCCCGCAGTCAACCAGTATCTTGTTTCCTGATGAAGTTTCAACAAGATAGCAGGAACCGGTCACAGACTCAGCTGCTCCTAAACACCTAACCTTTACCATTTTTCCTCCTTTTTTTTAGAGTCCAGCATCTTTGGTCCTGGAAAATTTTAAAGCCTCTATACCCTGTTTATATTCATTATTACATGTGATATAAGAAGAACCTGCGCTGCGGCGACAAATAAGTAATCTCCGATTACAGAAGGCCTTGTGAACAGTTACATCATACTTCATATATTTTCAAGGAGAAAACTCGATGGGCAAGATTATGGATATGCTGAGAAGATGGAAGATCAACAGGATGACAGGCAGGGGAGTTGTTCTATTAAAGCTCGGAAAATATGAAAGTGCATTAAAACTGCTGCTGAAGACAATTGAATTAGATCCGGGAAACCAGATGGCATGGACTGCCAAAGGTTTGACATTCGCGAAACTTCACAGGCATAGGGAAGCAATTCAGGCTTATAATAAGGCCCTTACCCTTAATCCGTCAGATGAGGAACGCAAGCAGATCAATACACTACTTAAAAGGACCAGAGAACGTGAATAACAGCAATGGCATGCCTTGTTTTTTTAGATAGAGATCTCTCTATTTCATATTGTTTACAAATTTAAAGAATTAAGCTGTTATATCACAGGAGGAAGATGGGAAAATAAGGCACAGATTGCCTGGCCTGATGGAACAATTGTATTGAAAAATAAATAAAACTTGATTTAAATTTTGTATTAATATAGAATAAAAAAAGATTTTAAAATGTAGAGATAAAATAATGTTTAGTTAGTAATAATAAGAAGCAGTTGTTGAGAATTATATATAAATCTTTTCCGATAAATACTTCCAGCAGGCTTAAGAATATTTTCAGGAATAGATACACAGAACCAATAATAAAATTAAACATAAAGTCCTGTTGGCTTTTATGATCTGCTGATTATGTAGAAGATATTTTAATTCACACACCAGCAAGCCCGCTATCAGTCAATCCTTTTAAAAGAGATGGCTTTTATCTTCGGAATGGAACTCAATCCCTATTTTTAACAGTGCCTGCCCTGGGCAGGCGTCGCATTATTGATCTCATCAACATGAATTATTTTTATAACAATCATATACGATACAGGAGGCAGAGCAATGAGAGAGGATAATGATAAGGAGCCTTTGGCTGAAAAGGTCCTCTCCATGTGCTCCAAATACAGGATACTGCTTGACCATGAGATTTTTTATGACAGGCCCTGCATACTTGTTTTCAACAGAGAGGAGATAGATACCTACAGGTAATTATGGAATTTTCAGAATTTAGTTTAGATCAGGATATCATCAGGGGAATCTCTGAGGCAGGTTTTAAGGAATGCCTGCCTGTTCAGGAGAAGACCTTTTATCACACATTGAAGGGCGAGGACGTCTGCGTACAGTCACAGACAGGGAGCGGAAAGACAGCTGCATTCCTTGTCTCCATATTTCAGGCGCTGGCCGGCAGGAAGCGCAACAGGAAATGCCTTATAATAGCGCCGACAAGGGAACTGGCTGTTCAGATAGAGGAAGAGGCCAGACTGCTGGGCCGTTTTCTAAATCTCAAAATAGGCTGTTTTTACGGCGGGGTTGGGTACCGAAAACAGGAGAAGCTCCTTGAGAAGGGCGGTATCGACATAATAATAGGCACACCGGGGCGGCTCATTGACTTCGGGAAGCAGGATAAGATCAGGTTCAGTGAAATCGAGATACTTGTCATAGACGAGGCAGACCGTCTATTTGATATGGGGTTTCTGCCCGATATCAGGTGGATGCTTAAACGGATGCCTAAATACAGCGAGCGGCAAACCATGCTTTTCAGCGCGACCCTGAGCAGCCGCACCCGTCAGATCGCCTGGGAGCACATGAATGAACCTTTTGAGATCATATTGAATCCCGACAGGGTAACGGTTGATACGATCTCCCAGGTGATCTATCACGTGGAGAGCACGGAAAAGATGTCACTGCTGCTTGGAATCCTCAAAACAAGTGAAAAGGGAAATGCCCTTATATTTACAAACACCAAGAATGCCGCTTTCATGGTGGCAAACCGTCTTGAACATAACGGGTACAGAACGAAATACCTTATCGGCGACCTTCCCCAGAACAAGAGACAGGAAAATGTTGAAGACTTTAAATCAGGCCGGCTTCAATATCTTGTGGCAACCGATGTCGCCGCAAGGGGCCTTCACATCGACAATCTCGATCTTGTAGTCAACTATGACCTCCCTGAGAACCCGGAGAATTATGTCCACAGGATCGGCCGCACAGGCCGCACAGGAAAGTCAGGCAGGGCCGTAACCCTTGCGTGCGAAGAATTTGTTTTGGGGCTTGAGCCCCTGGAGGCTTTTATAGACATGAAGATTCCTGTTGTCTGGGCCGAGGAGGCATTTTTGGAAAACGATGCAAGCGAGGGGATGCACTTCAGCCTTCATAGTCGGAGGAATGACAGGCAGCCCGTGAGACCTCGACCAAAGGCCGGGCATAAAGGAAGGGTGCTGACCGGCGGCAGATCCCCGCGGAAAAAGGCGCCTGTCAGGACTGAACGAAAAAGAAGTGATGCCCGGAAGGAAGAGACAATAAGGATAAATCCGGGCATTTCTGATTCAGATCGTCTGGCATATTACAGCCGGAAATACGGAGAAAATTTCAAGGTGGTCAACCATCAAAAAGGGGGAAATTTATGAAGATATTATTTATCCTCTCAAATTCTCCTTACCATGAGAACCCCGAGTTTGTTTCCAAAGGTCCTGGTTGAGAGATTTGAATCGAGTAAGGCATCCATTATATCCTGTGCCACAGGATCCCCATTGTCGACAATGCCTCTTGACAGCATGCTTATGGTTTGCAGCGGATGCTGAATTGATATTGTCAATTTGCCGCCTGGTTTATCAATAGTGTCTATGGAATTCTTTAAAATTAACCGTTCTTCTTTTGAAAATCATCCATGAATTCAACCAGAGAACCTACTGCCTTAATATCAACTGCATTATAAATTGATGCACGGCAGCCGCCTACTGAACGATGCCCTTTAAGCCCTCCGAGACCTGATTTAGCGGCCTCAGCAACAAATAGTTTTTCCAGATCTTCATTCGGAAGCCTGAAGGTAACATTCATAAGAGATCGGCTGTTCTTTGCAGCAGTGCCCTTATAAAAACCGGATTTATCTATGAAATCATAAATGAGAGACCCTTTTTCCTTATTGATCTGTCCCATCTTTTCCAGCCCGCCGATAGTTTCTTCTATCCATTTTAGCACAAGATTTATTGTATAAATGCTGAAGCAGGCAGGGGTATTATACATGGAACCTTCTTCCGTATATGTTGAATATTTCAGCATGGTAGGCAGACCTGCAGGGACCCTGTCCAGCATATCCTTACGGATGATTACAAGGGCCGTTCCCGAAGGACCTATGTTTTTCTGTGCGCCGGCATAAATCATCCCAAAAGGAGAGGCATCAAATGGCCGGCTCATAATATCTGATGACATATCGCATATTAGAGGAACATCGCCGGTTTGAGGAAATTTGTCCCACTGTGTGCCTTTGATCGTATTGTTGGAGGTAAAATGCACATAGGCTGCATTGCCATCGACCTTTATCTCTCCCGGTATATAGGAAAATCCCTGATCCTCTGAAGAAGCGATTACCCTAACATCTTTACCCTGAATCTTTGCTTCTTTGATTGCCTTTGTGGACCATGTCCCTGTATTAATATAGTCAACAGGCTTTCCATCGATAGAAAAATTCATAGGTATCATGCAGAACTGCATGCTTGCTCCACCCTGGACAAATACAACATCAAATCCATCCCCAAGGCTCAATAGCCTCTTGGTCCTTTCAACCGCTTCATTTATTACATCTTCGAACCACTTGGAACGATGGCTGACTTCAAGTATGGACATGCCTGAGCCATTAAAATCAAGAAGTTCCGCCTGTATTTCCTCTAATACAGGCAGCGGCAATGCTGCCGGACCCGCGTTAAAGTTGTAAATCCTTTTCCCCATAATCAAGTTTCCTCCAAGTTAAATTTTGGTCACTTTGTTATTCGCCGGAAGTCAACTGCATCAATGTCTGAACTACAAATTGGATGCTTTTTTGGCCTGAAATTTTCAATCCGCCAGAGGCGGACGAGGGTTTGATCCTGCCTCAGGCAGACAAGTCCCCGCCCCTTGGGGCGTTCAATATTTTTTAAGATACCCCGCTGCTCTGCGGCGGGGTAGTTCATTTTTCTGCCGCTAAAATCAAATGACTTTATTGACCGGCTATACAGTGGACACACGTGTTCTTAATAAATAAGCGAAAAATACTACTGAAATATAAAAACTTTTTCAAGCATAAAATATTTTATGCCAACAATGCCTTACCTGAGGCACTTACCTGTCAGCAGTTACTATTTTAAGTAAAACACTGTTTAACAGACTCAATACAATTATAAACTAGAAGGCCTGATTTTAGAGTTCATACCTTTGTTCAGGGCTTAATTTATGATAATACGCGTTGTTAGAAAATTTATCCCTTCCATCATAAACCTGCTGGCATTCCTGTGTGATTGCTCCACAATGGAACAACTTGACGCAGCCTTCAACACAACACGCTCAAACTTTACATTTGTTGTCAATAAACGCCGGCAGGATGATGGAAATCCTTGATATCCAAATGAATCAAGGCGGTACAACGTGGCCAGCAGGAGAAAAGATACAAACAGTATATCAGGTTATTGCCATTCCGGGGGAATTGGAATTATGTTTGAAAGTGCCAGGCTTTCAGGACTGGACATTTGTCGATCTGGCCCCTTTATTCGAATCAGATATTTCACCAAAGTGAGTTATAATACATGATAATCATCAAGTTGTGGCCTGCATCAGGTGGTATTTTCTGGTTAAAAATACTCAGGGCGTGAAAATCATTAAGAAAAGAAGGATCAGAATGGGGGGAGTTCAGTTCCTTAGCTCAATAAGGTTTCGTCTTTTAGTTCAGCGCCGAATTTTTTTACGACTTCCTCTACGGTAAGGGCTTTTTTTTCTTCGCCTCTTATATCAAACTGGACATTCCCTTTGTGGAGCATGATCATACGGTTACCATACTGGATGGCCTGCTGCATATTGTGTGTGACCATAATTGTCGTAAGCCTGTTTTCACTGATTATCATTTCGGTAAGCTCCATTACGCGCTGAGCTGTTTTTGGGTCCAGTGCCGCACTATGTTCATCAAGCAGTAACAGGTGAGGGAGAGAGAGGGTCGCCATCAACAATGTCAGGGACTGGCGCTGTCCTCCGGACAGGAGACTCACCGCATCCTTCAACCTGTTTTCAAGTCCCAGATCCAGCATCTTGAGTATTTCATGGTAATAATTCCGTCGGCCCTTTGAAACACCGCGGCGAAATCCCCTGTGCATCCCGCGCAGATCAGCCATTGCAAGGTTTTCCTCTATTGTCATGGAAGCTGCAGTCCCCATTAAAGGGTCCTGGAAAATTCTGCCGAGATATTTAGCTCGCCTGTGTTCCGGCAGGTGGGTTACCTGAAGATTGTCTATAAATATTTTGCCTTCATCAGGCGTATATGTTCCTGATATGAGATTGAGAAGCGTAGTTTTGCCGGCACCGTTACTGCCGATAACAGTTATGAAATCTCCATCAGGGATATCCAGGCTGAGCCCGTCTATGGCAACCTTTTCGTCGACTGTACCCTTTTTAAAGGTCTTGGTAATGTTTTCAATTTTTACCATAAATGTACCCCGGTTCAGACACCTCTCAGGTGTAGTTTGCCCTGTTTTTCCTTTTTCAGAGCAGGGATCCCAAGCGCCAGTATTACCATTATACCGGTTGCCATTTTCAAATCAGTTGGAGCAAGTCCCATTCTAAGTCCTATAGAGATAATGAGTTTATAAATGATTGATCCCACAATCGCTGCGAGCGTTTTTCTCTGCACTGTCTTCAGGCCCACAACGGTTTCTCCGATGATGATTGAAGCAAGGCCGGCGACTATCATTCCGATACCCATCCCTATATCGGCAAAACCCTGGTCCTGTGAGACAAGTGCTCCTGACAGGGCCACAAAGGCGTTTGAGATTCCAAGGCCTATAACAGTGGTGGTATCCGTATTTACGCCAAGGGTCCGGATCATCTGTTCGTTATCACCGGTAGCTCTCATTGCAAGCCCAATCTGGGTATGAAGGAAGATATCAGTGAGGAATTTTACCGAGAATGCAATAATAAAAAAAAGACATATTATGGGGATAAAACGGTTAATATCAAGGTTTTCCAAAGGAGTTAATACAGTATTAACCGTAAGCAGCTGTATGTTGGATCGCCCCATTATACGCAGATTCACCGAGTATAGGACGGTCATCATCAGGATTCCCGCCAGCAGGCTGTTGATCTTCAATTTTGTGTTAAGAAGGCCCGTGCAGCAGCCGGCAACGAATCCACTCAAGACAGCAGCAGCGATACAGTAAATCGGCGGTATACCTTCAATTATAAGTCGGGCTGCAACTGCTCCGCCTAATGGAAAGCTTCCGTCCACAGTAAGATCAGGGAAACTGAGTATACGGAAAGAGATAACTATTCCGAGGGCAACAAGTCCATAGACAAGACCCTGTTCCAGGGATACAGGGATAGTCCGCAGAAAACCGCTTAGCACCATTGATTCACCATAAAGGAGAGGGGATTTTACCCCCCTCGCTTTCCTTAATTATTTATCTGTTTATTTTTTTTCTTTTACTAAATTACCCTGCTCATCCCATAATTTGTCCGCAGCCTTTCTTATAAGGGTAGCGGGAAGCTTGACACCCTGCTGTTTCGCATGCTTCAGGCTGACCCAGAGGCTGTAATCAGACGCAAGCCCGGCAGGAATATCGCCCGGTTTTTCGCCCTTCAGTATCCTGGCAGCCTGTTTGCCGGCCGTATATCCCACGAGAAAATAATCAGGCCCGTAAGCTGCAACCGCACCCCTGGGAGTACTGTCCCTGTCACCGGCAAACAATGCAATGTCATTATCATTGCAAACCTTTGCTATAGATTCAAAAGCAGATACACACGTGTTATCGGATGTAATGTGGATGGCATCAACCCTTCCCACCAGACTCTGAGCAGCCTGCATCACCTCGGAAGTGGCAGAGACATGAGCCTCAATAAGTTTGCCGCCCATATCTTCGATAGCTTTTTTCATCTCTTCGATATGGGGTATCGTATTTATATCTCCCGGATTATATATAGTGCCCCATTTCTTTACATTGGGAACAAGATCCTGATACATTTGACACTGCAGGGTGATGGGCCACCTGTCACTGACGCCTGTGACATTGGTGCCGGTCTTACCCATATTGGGGACGATTCCTGTCTTTACAGGGTCGGTTACCGAAGAAAATATAATGGGTATGTTCTTGTTGATTTTTACGGATGCCTGGGCGTTAGGTGTGCTTATCGCGTGAACTAGATCAACCTTATCATCCGTGAATTTCTGTGCAATCATGAAGCAATTGGGCTGTTCACCCTGTGCGTTTTGTCGATCAATAATTATATTTTCTCCTTCAACGAATCCTTCCTCTGCAAGGGCGGTTTTAAACCCCCTTGAATCATTATCAAGGGCCGGATGTGCAACGATCTGATGTTCTCCGATACGTATCATCTTGGCCGAAAGCCCTGACCCGAAAACAAGGCCCAGTGATAAAAGACATATAAATACAAACATGACCTTTTTCATAATCCTGCCTCCTTTTATTAATTGGTTAAGAGCTAATAATCCCATATCTTTAACGCAATCCCCGTAAGGGTCACGAAAAAAATCTTTTGATTCAAATAATGGATGCTACAAAACCTTTATAAATTCCGGCATAGTTGAACTTTATTATAGAAATGAATGAAGTTGATTTTGTAAAAATATCAGTAAACAGAAAGACAGGAACTCCAATACATTGGGGCAGAGTTCCTTTTTCGAAGATTTGCAGCAATTACATTCCCCTCAGCTTTGTCTGGAGACTTCAATTTCATCTTTTTTCAGGGTGAAATATGATGCCCCTTTATATTTAGCAATAATAGTAAGTAATAGCTTAATTTAGATAAAATCAATTTTAGAGACTAAAAAACGCTTTGTCAAGAGTGAATAAACTCAAAAAAATTTCAATACATCATATACATTCATTGTCATGATAACTTTTTACAGCGATTCAGGGGTCTTTGTTAAATCCTTGATCTGTTAAAGGCTCATTCTCTGACTTTTATTTCTTTCGTATATCCTTTAAAAAGATGGCCTTTGACAGGCCATCGCCTACCGCCCTTTCTTCGATTTCAAAGATCTTGGTTGCCACTACAAGTTCCCCAAGCTTTTTATAACCGTAGTTTCGAGGATCAAACTCAGAAGCCTGTTTGGCGATATTGCTGCCGACAACTGCTAGATGGGCCCAACCGCTGTCATCTGAAGATGCTTCAACAGCATTCCTTAATAAATTTAACAGCTTTGTGTCTTTCTTGAGTTCGTTTGTTGTCTTCCGCCGGATTTTTTCGCTGTAGTCATCCTTGGAGCGCAAAACTTCCGTGAATATAAATTTGTCACACGCGGAAACAAATGCCTTGGGAGTTTTTTTCTCCCCGAATCCATAAACAATAAGACCCGCCTCTCTTATCCTTGATGCCAACTTGGTGAAATCGCTATCGCTTGATACTATGCAAAATCCGTCGAACTTGCCGGTGTAAAGCAAATCCATTGCGTCAATTATCAGCGCACTGTCCGTAGCATTTTTACCTGAAGTATATCCAAATTGCTGTATAGGCTGAATCGAATATTGGAGTAAAACTTCTTTCCAGCCTTTCAGGCCTGAGGCCGTCCAATCACCGTAAATACGTTTCACATTGGCTGTCCCATACTTTGCTATTTCAGACAAAAGGCCCTCAACAATAGAAGGTTGTGCGTTGTCTGCATCTATCAATACGGCCAGTTTTTCTATTTTTTCTTCAGACATATTTCCCCTTTTATATTTCAGTTTGGACTGACAAAGCCAGGGCTTTGAATTTAGCGACAAAATTTCTTATCCAGATGAATGGAGCATATCTTTTTCTCCGCAGAAATTCCTCTATTACTTCGGCGAGTTCAGGGGTTCGCAAATAACCATATACCTTATGCGAATTCCTCTTGCCCATATATTTATAATTATTTGTAACAATTTTATCTTTTACATGAACATGCCTGGAATTTTCCTCAAAGTCATCGCTTAGCCCATAGTCCATAGCAATTTTGTCTTTCAAATCTGAGAGATTGTACCAGTTTGACAGGACATTCCCGGGGGTTTTGAGAGCAATCTTCTGGTGAAGATCCTTTTCATGCTCAGCAAATATCCTGCTTTTTATTACCGGAAGCCCGAGCGGAGAACCTATTGTAACAAAGGTATCTATTGGTACATTCGGGGCAAATTTTGTCAATACATCATATGCTATAATTGATCCCATTGAATGAGTAATCAGCATGATTTTTTTTCTTCGGTATTTTTCAAGAACTCTTGCCAGATGCAGACAAATGGCGTCTCTTGCCCTGCAGTTATTACCTTTAAGTCCTGTGCAATCAGAAGTGTAATATGTTTCAAGATCACTGAAGAAATGGTGAATTATGAAATCATTGATTGATGAATAATTGATCGTAAGATCGTCATTCAGTAAGATTTTTTCCATCTGGTTTTCAAGGTAATGAAGGACCTTCCTGCGAAGATTATTTGGTTTCTGTATCTTATCCTTTTCTGTTCGGGGGACATAAGGTTCAGCTAAATAAAGCGGATTTTTCTTGTCTGTTATCCCGGAATCAAGAGGAGCCTTGTAAAGATAGTCTGCCCAGTAGACAAGCTTAAAATTGAAAGATATTCCTGTTTTTCCGATCGCAGCCAATCCCTCCATTATGGAAGCTTTCCACCATTTTTCCAGCATTTGTTCAGGGGGTTTGTTACCCAGACCGTGGATGCCAATAATGATCTTGGACATGGTTATTCAACCTGATAAATATCCATCAGATTTCAATCTTGATACAAGAAAATATCTGCTGGATTAATGGCATTATTAAACATCTCTTTTGCATGATAAGAACTCCTGACAAAAGGCCCGCTGGCAACCCCGGAAAAACCGATCTTCAATGCTATTGATTTCCATTCATCAAACTCTTCTGGAGGGATGTAGCGTTCAACCGGCGGATGTTTTGTTGTTGGCTGAAGATATTGTCCAAGTGTCAGCATCCTGCATCCGGCATCAAAAAGGTCCTGTAGTGTTCTGTGGATTTCATCCTGCATTTCTCCAAGACCGAGCATAAGACCGGATTTTGTCGGAATTTTTGATGAGGCCTTTTTCAAGATCTCAAGAGAGCGATTATAGTCTGCCTCAGGCCTGACTGATGAATAAAGGCGCGATACGGTTTCAATGTTGTGGTTCAATACGTCCGGACAGGCATCGAGTATCATATTAAGTGCATCCTTGTTCCCCATAAGATCAGGGATTAGAACCTCAACCTGTGTTTCCGGCCTGTTTTTTCGAATTTCCCTGATTGTCCTGGCAAAATAAGTTGCACCGCCATCCGTAAGATCATCACGTGTGACAGATGTGACAACAACATATTTAAGATTCATGTCCTGCACGGCCTCTGCAACCCTTACAGGTTCTTCAACATCAACAGTCTCCGGGTTTCCGTGTGTTATGGCACAGAATTGGCAATTGCGGGTGCAGTATGGCCCCATAATAAGGAACGTGGCAGTACTGCATGAAAAGCACTCCCACATATTCGGGCATCTTGCCTCCTCACATACAGTATGAAGCCGGTTTTTTTTAAGAAGAGACCGAATTTTTTCGTATTTTGGATTTGTTGGAAGGCTGCGCTTAAGCCATGGAGGTTTAGGTGAAGCTTTCTTTGATTTATGATATTGAGTCATTATTTCCTTCACAGCAGTTCAGATCTTTAAATAGAGTTTTTTTGAAAGGATCTGGAGTCAGGATATATACCTTGAACGGTGAATCAGAGTTTCTTTATTTCACTGAATATTGTATATCTTTACATCTTATCATTATCTTTTTTGAACATTTCCTGAAGCTCGGTCATGCTGGTATTAATAAGCCCAACTCCGAAAACAGCTTCAATATTATATTTTATAGACTTGCGGACCTTATGAACAGGAATTTTTGCAGAAAGTTCATTTTCCATGGATGTTATTTCGATCCCTTCAAGACCGCATGGGTTTATCCATCCAAAGGGCTCCGGCGAGGTATTGACATTAAATGCAAATCCATGGAAGGTTATTCCATGCCTGACAGTTATACCGATGCTTCCAAGTTTTTTGTTTTTAACCCAGACACCCCTGTTCATGGGATTCCGTCCGGCAATTATTCCCCATTCACTTGCCGTTCGGATCATAACCTCTTCAAGTGCTTCGACATAATCAACCACTCTTAATTCTGCTTTCTTAAGGTCGATAATGGGGTATCCGACAAGCTGGCCCGGGCCATGAAATGTAATATTACCGCCCCGCTCCGTTTGTATAACCTGTATTCCTCTTTTCTTGAGAAAGGCCTTTGATACTGTCAGGTTTTCAAGACCTCCCCTGCGGCCAAGTGTAAAGACAGAAGGGTGTTCCACCAATAAGACAATATCTTCATTAATGATCCCGCTGTTCCTCGCAGCAACAATTTTACGCTGGAGTTCGAGCGCTTTTTGATAATCTATTGCCGGTGTTTCAATACAGAGCATCTTGCTGGTTTTGGCTTGTTTAACTTTCACAGCGTGATTTCATTTGGATTGCTTTTATATAGCAATTTTATTGAGGCCCTTAAATTTAATTTTATGGTATAGATAGAACATGAAGAAGAAAAGCTTACAACAAAATTATAAGCTGTTTTGCCTCCAGCCGTTTCCGCGCAGAATCAACTGCTTTATGAAGTTTCTTAATATAAGCTGTCCCCTGTCAGCTATATCTTACTTACCCCTCAAGACATGGCTTTCGGGCTGCTGTGGTTTCATCCAGCCTTTTTCTTTTGCATCTGGTGGGTGCATTGCGCAGAAGTTCAGGGTTCTCTTTCGCCTCAAGAGCTATGGCCTTTAACGCTTCGATGAAGAGGTCAATGTCCTCTTTGCTCTCCGTTTCGGTCGGTTCGATCATGATTGCTCCATGCACAACAAGAGGAAAATATACGGTAGGCGGATGAAATCCGTAATCCATCAATCGCTTGGCCATGTCCAGTGTAGTAATCCCGTATTCTTCCTGAACCCTGTCCGTAAAGACACATTCGTGCATACAGGGTCTGTCATAAGGGAGATAAAAAACATCTTTCAATCTCTCTTTTATATAATTGGCATTTAATACTGCAAGCTGGCTGGCCTTTTTGAGATATTCAGGACCCATACTGCGGATGTAACTGTAGGCCTTTGCCATAACTCCAAAATTTCCATAAAAGGCATGGACCTTTCCTATGGATTCAGGGAGGTCTTCAGAAAGCGAGTAAATGCCATTTTCTTCAATCACACGGGGTACAGGCAAAAATGGTTTCAGATGGCTTCTGACACATACCGGACCTGAGCCGGGACCGCCCCCCCCGTGGGGAGTCGAAAAGGTCTTGTGAAGATTAAGGTGCAGAATATCCACTCCTATCCTGCCCATGTGCACGATACCCATAATTGCGTTCATGTTTGCACCGTCTGCGTAAACCAGACCGCCTTTTGAGTGGACAATTTCAGCAACTTTTTTGATGTTTTCTTCAAAAAGGCCAATTGTATTCGGGTTGGTAACCATTATTCCTGCTGTGTCTTCATCCATCACTGCATCAACTGCTTCGGGAGAAAGGATCCCTTTTTCATTAGACTTGACAGGCACGGCGCGATAACCGCACAGGCTCGCGCTGGCAGGATTTGTACCATGGGCTGTATCAGGGACGATTATCTTTGAACGCTTCTCTCCTCTTTTTTTGTGATAGGCATAAATAAGACGCATACCGACATATTCACCGTGGGCTCCGGCAGCCGGCTGGAGTGTCACCGCATCCATTCCGGTAATCTCCGCCAGGAAGCTCTCGAGTTCGAACATCAGCCTGAGAGCCCCCTGTGATAAAGACTCAGGCAAAAGGGGGTGTGCCCCTGCAAATCCTCTGGTGCCTGCCTGTCTTTCATTGGTCTTCGGATTGTATTTCATGGTACAGGAACCCAGAGGGTACATGCCGGTGTCTACCCCGAAATTCCATTGTGACAGCCTTGTGTAATGACGCACCACATCTATTTCGCTCAAATCGGGAAAATCAGGTCCTTCTCCTGTGAGTTCAGCATCAAGAGGGCAGGATTCAACATCACGGCGCGGAAGGGAAAACCCACTTCTTCCTTTTTTTCCTTTTTCCCATAATAAGGGCTCATTCATTATCAGGCCTGAGGAACCTGGAAATTCTTTCATGACTTAACCTCCCTGACCAGTGTATCCATGTCATCTTTGGTGTTTGTTTCCGTTACGCACAACAGGTAATGGTCCCTAAGTTCGGGATAATATTGTAAGAGCGGAAGCCCCGCTACTATCTTTTTCTCCAGCAGGCGTTCGTAAGTGCCTGCAAAGCCTTCCGGCGCTTTAAGTACGAATTCATTAAATGTCGGACTTATAAAGGCAATCTGGAAGCCTGCCTTTATAAGCTCTGACTTGAGGTATTCTGCTTTGTCATGATTAAGAGCGGCCAGTTCACGAATTCCGCTTCCCCCCAGAGAGGCCATATACATTGCAGCAGCCAGGGCGCAAAGACTGTTGTTTGTGCATATGTTGGAAGTTGCCTTTTCCCTTCGGATGTGCTGTTCCCTTGTGGCAAGTGTCAGTACAAAGCCCGTTTTTCCATCCATATCCACGGTTTTGCCGATAAGGCGGCCGGGCATGCTGCGCACATGCTTCATTTTGCCGGCGAACATTCCAAGACCGGGACCTCCGAATGACCCTGGTATGCCAAGACTCTGGCCTTCGCCGCAGGCTATATCAGCGCCAAGGCTTCCTGGATTTTTCAGAATCCCGTATGCAAGCGGTTCAGTAAAGGCTGCAATAAGAAGGGCGTTATTATTATGGGCAGTGTTTCCAATGGACTCGAGATCTTCAATACATCCGAAAAAGTTTGGTGACTGTACAGCAACTGCAGCAAGGCCATCCATTCCATCTATAGATGAAAAGTCCGTTTGCCCGTTTGCCAGATATGGAAGTTCGACAACCTCGTAATCGGTTGGCTCCAAATAGGTTTTTACTACGCGTCGATAAAAGGGATGTATAACCTTTGAGATGGCAATTTTTTTATGTCTGGTTATCCGTATGGTCATAAGCAAAGACTCAGCCAGGGCTGAAGCGCCGTCATAAAGCGAGGCATTTGCCACTTCCATACCTAATAAGCGGGCCGTAAGTGTCTGGTATTCATATATGGCCTGGAGTGTTCCCTGGCTGATTTCCGGCTGATAGGGCGTATATGCTGTTGCAAATTCAGAACGGTTAAGCAGGTATTTCGTGGCTTCAGGGATGTAATGTTCATAGCTACCTGCGCCTACAAATACCTTGTAATCAGGGGACACGGCCATGTTTTCGGAAAGTGTGTCAAAAAGATCGTTCAATTCCCATTCAGTCAGAGGCTCCGGAAGTTTAACAGGTTCGGTATGCCGGCAATCTCCGGGCACTGTCTTGAAGAGATCGTCAAGTTTGTCCACTCCTATCGTCTTTAACATGGAAGATATATCTTCATCAGTATGAGGCAAGTAGCGCATATTTTATCCTTTCAGCATTTCAAGATAAGCATCTTTGGTCATAAGTTTCTCGAACTCGGCAAGGTCATGAGGTTTAACTTTTATCATCCAGCCCTCTTTGTATGGATCCTTGTTAACAATCTCAGGTGATCCATCAAGAGCGCTATTTATATCGATTATTTCTCCTCCCACGGGCATATACAGCTCGGATACGGCCTTGACAGACTCCACTGTGCCGAATTCTTCTCCCTTTCCAAATGAATTTCCGACCTTCGGGAGTTCAACAAAAACAATGTCTCCCAACTGATCCTGGGCATAGTCATTGATTCCAATCAGGATATTATCGCCATCCAGTTTGGCCCATTCATGATCTTCAGCATAGCGCACATCTTCAGGAATATTCAGCAGACTGATATCTTTCATCTTTTTCCTCCATTTTGATTTTACTGTTGTCCAAAGTTATGAACTCGTAAAAAGTCAAAAATGCTCTCTTTCCGTCATTCCGGCCCCGAATCAAGTGCGGGATAAACCCGCCACAAACACTGGCGGACAAGCTCCAGCCGGAATCTAGTCTTTTCAAGTACTTACGAAACCCTTGGATCCCGGTTTTCACCGGGGTGACGACTTTTTACGAAACCATCAAAGTTTTTATACTCAATCAAATAGTAACCCTCAAGTATTATTAATTTTACCATCACGGAACGTGTGATTGGGAATAAAATCCTTACTTCCCTTTAGAATCCTTTCATTATTCATCCTGGCCCGGCATCCTCATCATTGTCTTTATGGAGCGGCGCGCAGTACGATCAGGACGTATGTCATCCACGATCATAACTTCTATTTTTCTCCTGCCGTCTTTAAGCTCAACAACCTGCCCTGAAGCTAGTTCGGTATTAACTTTTATAAAACCGCAAGCCAGTCCACGCGGCTCGAAATCATCTGGTTTGTCAGGGCTTGAAATGCTGAAAATACGACCATCATTGCGGCCTATACCCATATCGGTTACACAGGTCAGTATTTTTCCTATGTCTTTTCCTTCCCTATCCAGTACGACCGCTGTATCATGTGATACCTTCCTGAGATCAAAGCCCGCGAATGCATATGTGAACTCATGCTTATCCACGTGCATAAGGGCTTCATCGCCAATAAAACTTTTGGTAAAACCCGTAAAGCGGGCATTATATGGGAGTGCGAACATCCAGGGATTATTGATAAAAGGCCACTTGCCAATATCGACATGGGATAGTGGGAGTGCCGCCCCGGCCCGCAGGGAATCCCTTGCGGCAAGTCCACACGGGAGGAGGCCCGATGCCTGCCCTGAATCAAAAATCATTTCCCATATATTGACGAGATCTTCAGGTTTTACAAAAATTTCAAAACCAAATTCCCCTGTATAGCCGGTACGTGAAAGCAACGCTGGGGTGCCGTCAATGAAACGGACTGTATCTGCAAGAGATGATTCCTGGTCAAAATGTCCCTTGAATGTAAAGTAGTACATGTCCTCAAATACTGCTTCAGCACCTTTCAGAAGCTTCATGAGTATGACGGCTGCCAGCGGCCCCTGAAGGTCGATTTTGCCGACTTTATCCGTAAGGTCTTTGATTCTGATATCTTTTCCTTTTGCGTGGCTTTTCAAATGCTGAGCTATTTCATTGCCCATCTCAGAATTTACGACAATCAGAAACAGGTTATTTTCAAGGAGATATACAATGGCGTCATCAATTAGCTGACCTTTTTCGTTTAAAAATACACCATATACACACCTGCCCGGCACGATGGGTGTCCTGGCTTTACCCACACAGGCTGTAAGATCCCTGGTGAAGCAGCTCTGAAGCAGATCAAAGGCATCTTTTCCTTCAATTTCAACAAGGGCCATATGGCTTGTGTCAAAAAGGCCTGCCTTTGTAAGAACTCCAAGATGTTCGTTTTTTGCGCCAGAACGGTACCACAGGGGCATATCATAATCGCCAAAATTAACCATATTTGCACCCTGAGCCACATGCCAGGCATAAAGAGGGGTCTGTTTTGATTCTTTTTGCATTTGGGTTATACCTCCATTTCGTTTTTTACGGCACTGAATTGTTTAATAGCGAAATCCAGATCCTTTCTAGTATGCAGTGCACTCAACTGTACGCGAATCCGGGCCTGACCCATAGGCACAACCGGGTAAAAGAAACCGATTACATAAACGCCCTTCTCGAGCATGCGTGCAGCCATTTTTTGAGCGATCGCGGCATCCCAGAGCATTATGGGAACGATGGGATGGCTGCCGGGTTTGATCTCAAAACCATGTTCAGACATGACTTTACGGAAATATATAGTATTTTCCTCCAGTTGATCACGAAGTTCAGTAGATTTGCTAAGCAGTTCTATTGCCTTCAGGGATGCGGCTGTGATCATTGGGGCAAGTGTATTTGAAAAAAGGTATGGCCTTGAACGCTGGCGCAGCAATTCAATTATTTCTCTGCGGCCGCTGACATACCCGCCGCTCGCACCGCCAAGCGCCTTGCCGAATGTTCCGGTAATAATATCCTGACGTCCCATAATACCGCAATACTCATGGGAGCCACGACCCTTTGTGCCCAAAAAACCCACGGCATGGGAATCATCTATCATAACCATTGCATCGTACTTTTCGGCCAGGTCACAGATCATATCCAGTTTTGCAATATCTCCATCCATGGAGAAGACACCATCGGTGGCGATGATTCTGAAGCGGGCAGCCTGTGCATCCTTCAGGCTTTTTTCCAGGTCTTCCATGTCGCTGTGGCGGAAACGGTAACGCATTGCCTTGCAGAGCCGGATTCCGTCAATAATGCTTGCATGGTTGAGTTCATCGGTGATGACCGCATCTTCATTAGTAAGCAGTGTTTCAAAGAGACCGCAATTCGCGTCATAACATGATGTATAAAGGATCGTATCTTCCGTCCCAAGAAAATCAGAAACCGCTTTTTCAAGGTCTTTGTGAATTGCCTGCGTACCACAGATGAAACGCACGGATGAAAGGCCGTAGCCCCATTTTTCCAGGGCATTTTTAGCAGCAGAAATAACCTCGGGATGACTTGAAAGGCCCAGATAATTATTTGCGCACATGTTAAGCACATCTTTTCCTCCCCGGACGCCGACGTGCGCACTCTGGGGCGAGATCAGTATCCGCTCGTCTTTATAGAGACCATTATGGCGGATTTCCTCCAGTTCTATATTAAGATGCTTCTTGAATGAGTCATACATTCTATTTCTCCTCTGCCCAGTTCAGGATGACCTTTCCTGACATACCCGAGCGCATGACCTCAAAACCCTTCTCATATTCCGTAAAATGAAAATGGTGTGTGATAACGGGTGTAATGTCAAGGCCGGTTTGAATCATGGATGTAACTTTGTACCAGGTTTCATACATCTCCCTGCCATAAATACCCCTGATCGTCAGGCCGTTAAAAACAACAATGTCCCAATCGATGGCAGTTTCCTGAGACTGTATGCCCAGAAGTGCGATTTTGGCTCCGTGGCACATGTTACTCAGCATCTGCTTAAACGCCGACGGGTTTCCGGACATTTCGAGGCCGACATCAAAACCCTCTTTCATACCGAGTTTTTCCTGGGCCTCTTCTATTGAATCGTAGCGAACGTCCAAAGCAGCCGTCGCACCCATTTTTTCTGCAATTTTAAGCCTGTAAGGGTTTACATCCGTTATAACCACATACCTGGCCCCTGCATGCTTTGCAATGCTGACTGCCATGCAGCCTATTGGTCCGGCCCCTGTTATCAGGACATCTTCACCAAGTACATTAAAGGTCAGGGCTGTATGTGCCGCATTTCCAAGAGGATCAAAGCATGTCAGGATATCCAGCGGAATCTGTGGGTCACAATACCAGACATTGGTGACCGGTATGGAAAGATATTCGGCGAACGCACCGGGACGGTTTACACCTACACCGCTTGTATTCATGCAGAGGTGTCTTCTCCCTGCAAGGCAGTTTCGGCAATGGCCACAAACCAGATGTCCTTCTCCGGAAACCAGATCTCCCGGGTTGAAGTCATGTACATTGCTGCCTATCTCCTCTATTTTACCCACGAATTCGTGTCCAATATGCATGGGTGTTGGGATCGTTTTTTGAGCCCATTCATCCCAGTTATAGATGTGGACATCGGTGCCGCATATAGAAGTTTTTAGAATTTTTATAAGGACGTCATTTATTCCTATATCCGGCACAGGCACTTCCTGTAATCGGAGTCCTTTTTCAGGATTGGCTTTAACCAGGGCTTTCATCATGGACATAGGACATTTCCTTTTGAAAATACCTAAAAAGCTGTCAAAAAGACGGCCAGGTAAATAACCACAGATGCAGGTTGAGCTTTGCTAAATCCCTCTACCGGGAGCGCTTCCTTTGACAGGCTCAGGATAAACTCACCTTTAGGAATGAGGCCAAATATGCTTGCCCCGCAATAACTAAAGACGATGCGCAACGCCGCTCCCAATGTCCCGCCTTTGCGGGGAGAGTGGCGTTTTAGGAAGCCGTAACTTTCAATGAAAGGAACAGGTATAGCCCTGTCTAAATGCAGCTAATTTTGACTTTTTGATATAAATAATTTGTCTGCTATGCTAAATGAGATTTACGATAGTGTCAATACCATTATCAGAAATTTCTAAATCCAAAAAAAATCATTCTGGTATAAAAAGAAAGATTTGACAGGATAAGGGGATTAAAAAATATAGTGTGTATCCGGTAAATCCTGTCAAATGATGTTGACTGTTATTTGGAAATTTCCGGCAATTATATATTATCGAATGTTTTTTCATTATAATCAAAAAGGAGGGGTCGTATGGCCGTGAGGATCACTATAATTGGAGGGGGACCGGGAGGATATACTGCTGCAGTACGGGCTGCCCAGTCGGGTTCCGAAGTTACACTGATTGAAGAGAATAAAGTTGGCGGAACCTGCCTTAACCGTGGATGTATTCCATCCAAAATGATGAAAAAAACCGCAGAAATTATTGAAGACATTCAGCGTGCAAGAGAGTTCGGTTTAAAAATCGACGGGAAGGTGACACAGGATATGCCGCTCCTCATGGAAAGAAAGCAGAGGATTATACAAAATCAGATAAAATGGATACTTGCGCTTCTTGAAAAGCATGGTGTGCGCTATCTGCAGGGTCATGGCTTCATTAAAGGCCCTAAATTGGCGGCAGTGAGACAGGAAGACGGCAAAGAGCTTGAAGTGCCTTATGATGCCCTGATTCTCGCTTCAGGTTCCGAGCCTTTGAACATGCAGGAACTTCCATTTGACGGCACAAGAATTATTTCCAGCACCGATGCATTAAATTTACAGGAAATCCCAGGTTCAATGCTGGTTGTCGGATCAGGCGCAGTTGGTTGCGAGTTTGCATTCGTTTTTTCGTCTTTCGGAACTAAAGTAACGGTGGTGGAGGCATTACCAAGGATACTGCCTATGCCATCAGTAGATGAAGATCTTTCCAGGGTACTTCAAAGAGAAATGAAAAAACGCAAGATTGAATTTCATCTCAGCCATGTTGTTCAAAAGGCAGAAGTAAACCCTGACAGTCTTAAAGTCTCAATTGTTCCTTTCTCTTCAACACGGGATAAGAGCGTTGAAATTGATGGAAATATTGAAACACAAGCGGATTGCATCCTGGTATGTACCGGGCGCAGTCCCAATAGTTCAGGAATCGGCCTTGATGTTATTGGTGTAGAAATGGATGAAAAAGGCTGGATCATTGCTGATGATAGTATGAGGACTTCTGTTCCGGATGTTTATGCTATAGGTGATATCCTCGGGCCATCAAGGGTAATGCTCGCTCATGTGGCTTCGACAGAGGGCCTTGTTGCTGCTGAAAATGCCGTGGGGAATTCACGGTTAATGGATTACAGCGCGGTTCCGGGGGCGATCTATACCATGCCGGAGGTTGCCTGTGTGGGATTAACCGAGAATCAGGCAAGACAGAATGGATACGAGATCAGATCGGACAGCGTCCTTTTCCGAACACTCGGAAAATCACAGGTTACAGGAGAAATTGCAGGACAGTTAAAGCTGGTCTCTGAAGTGGGAAGCGGAAGAATTCTTGGTGTTCATATTATTGGGCCGAATGCGACTGAACTGATTTCCGAAGGAACCCTTGCCTTAAAGAAGGGCTGCACAGTTAATGACCTGGCAGAGACCATACATGCTCATCCTACACTTTCTGAGATTTTTCTGGAATCGTCTCTCAAGGCTTTGGACAGGCCCATGCAATAAGTGTTAAATCCAAGAAATGCACAGGAAAAAGCAACCCTGCGATTTAATCAGGATATTTAATTATGTTTCATTCCTGTTGTGCAGTCCTTCATTTAAGAAAAAAGGGGGCATGGTTTGATGTAAAAAAGGGAGGATTCCGTCTTTGAATCTTTTGAATACAGGGATGCCTTTTGAATTCCTTGTCAAGGAATTGCCTCACAGGATTCCTGTTCCAACCCCCGGGATGACGAAATCCGGTATAAAGAGAGAGATCGCCTTCATACATCATCTTCGTTTCAAACTGTCTGGTTTCAGGACTGTAGACAGGCATATTGAATATTGCTATATTTAGAAAGTCTATGAAGTCACTATGTCTTACGACAAAGTCATGGGTCATCCGTGCTTCTGCCTCTGTCTCGGAAGGCGTGCCGAAAAGCAGATAAACATAGGTGTAGATACCCGCATTCTTAAGATTCCTGAGTGCAGATGAAGCTGTCTTTAAGTTTATGCCCTTATGCTCACTGTCGAGAACTGCCTGAGAGCCTGACTCCAGGCCGAGCTTCAGCATAGTGCACCCCGAGCGTTTCAGTTCCATACAGAAATCCTGATCTGCAAGATGATCAGTAAACCGTGCAAATCCATACCAGGGAGCGCCGGGAGGACTTTTAACAAGGGTCTTCATAAGGGCGGGACTGATCGCATTATCCAGCAGATGTATTAAAACGGGACCTGTTTTATCGACGAGAGCAACAAGATCCCCTGCTACCCTGTCGGGCGGAACAGGCATATAGGGATTCCTTTCAGCCCTTTCCGGACAAAAGGCGCATTTGTTCCAGTAACATCCGCTCGATGCGCTGTAGGGAAGGATCAAGCCGGGTGCAATGTATTTGCTCAGGGGGAAAAGGGTGTAGTCCGGCCTGAAAAATTCCTTCGATTCCGGCTTGTCCGCAGGATTTCCAAGCAGAGAAAGTAGAAAATTCTCTCCCGGTCCTGCCACCATGTGATCCACGTAGTCCCTGAAAATATCTTTCCAGGCCGGTCTACTGATCCATGATGTGACAAGCCCTCCACCAAGAATCACTTTCAACCACGGCCATTCCCGTTTGATAAGACCTGTCATTGCAAAGGTTGACAGAGCCTGGCTTAGAAAATTAAGGGAAATTCCGACATATTCAGGTTGCTCTTTTTCAATGATCTCTATCAGTTTTGCCTTGAAGTATGGATAAAATGGGTTTTTCTCAGGATTTCTTGAAGCACTGATCAGATCATTGCTCATGACCGGAGAAAGATCGGAATCAAGGTAATTTGACAGACTCATTTTTATCGTTTTAAAAGGGGTTGCTGTTTCAAGGAGCCTGTTGATGTCCGAAACAGCCCTTCTGTAACGATCAGGATGAAGGTAGGTAGCTGGGTTTTGAAGTGAATCTAAATGTTTTTGTCTGTTACGGGCTGCCCGGGAAGTCCATCTGTCATATGATTCAGCAGGTCCATTAATAATGTTCAGGATTCCTCCTAAATTTGCGTCCCACACGCTTAACTTTATCCCTTTTGTCATGAGAGCGCCAGAAAGCCTTGCTATGCCTGCGGGTGATTCACAGGGTTTTACTATGGGCGGATTAATAAGGAGTATGGTCATGGCATGCCAGTAAATTGATGCACTGCGTCAGGGGTTTAACACGGCCTGGTTTTAACAGCGGATGATGCAGGCTAGGTCCCGGCGCAACATCAGCAATCAATTCAACAAAACGGCCGCCATTACCCACCATTGTTACGGGTCCGAAACTCGGGTCCTGCTTTGATCCTATAAGCAATTCAAGTCCTCTTGGCGCCATGGACTGGATAAGGAAACCTTCAACATCAAATGCTCCGGATTGCTCCATATTGTATTGAAGAGTATTTAGGGCCTTTTTCAATGATTCATAATTCTTCAGACCCAGGAAAACGAAACCGACATCGGATTTATGAGAAAAGTCAGGTGTAATGCCCTTGAGTGCAACCGGATATCCCTCTTTTATGGCCGCACCCGGCACTTCATCCGGTTCCCGGACAATGGTGCCGACCAGAGGTATACCGTATTCTTCAAGCAGCCGCCTGCTCTGCATGAAACCCATTTGTTTCCCTGCTGTCATACAGTATCCCCTTTTTCAGGTGCTGAAGGAATTAGAGGTTTGCCTGCACCTTCATTTGCTGCCAAAATTTTCAAAAAACGATCAGCAACTTTTCTGGTAATCTGAATACGCTCATCCGCTGTCAGGTCTTTTATGTTTATCTTTCCTCCCGCCGCCTTTTCATGGCCTCCGCCTGTTCCAAGTCCCTTAACAATGCGAAGAGCTATCTTCCCAGCTATCCATCCCCGACGTGATGTGCGCACAGATATAATTAGATCGTCCTTGAATTCACCTATGCACAAAGTCCATCGGATATTCTCCATTCTCAGCAGAAAATCGGCCATTTCAGCAGGAATATCAGGATTATTAAGGCTGCCCATATAGGAGATTATAACATCGGAATATTGAATGGAATTTGCAAGAGCCTCGGCAAATTTTACATAATATGATTTTGGCACGCTTGGATTTTCAATCCCGGCAAGGGTCCGCGGTGCGATTCTGGGAAAGAGATAGTTAAATGCGTTCAAATCCGCCTTTGTAGCTGACCGGCTGAGGCCCTGAGTGTCGGTTTTCAAGCCGTAGTAAAGTGCTGTTGCAAGTTTCCGGTCTGCTTCAAGCTGGAGTTCAAGCAGGTATTCAGTGAGGATAGTCGACGAACTGCCGTAATGTGGCCTTACATCAAAAAAGGGGCATCTGGCTGTTTCTTTCCTAAGGATATGATGATCAATTACAATATCAGGCATAATCCGAACAGGTATTGCATTGTTGCCGGTTCCCCGTTGAGTGTCGACGAGTGCTATAACTGAAAAATCTTCAAGATTCAGTTCGGCAATACGGATCATGTCAATCTTCAAGCGCCGGATCAGCAGCCGGTTTTCAGCCCTACCGACGATGCCGCCATAGGCAATTACCGCCTTTCGCTTAAGCATTTGACTGAATATGAATTTAAGTGCAGCGGCAGATGCGATCGTGTCAGGGTCCGGATTATTATGGCACATAATCAGGATGTCTTTTTTTCGCCCTATCAGAGAAAGCATGGTTTCTGCCGGATTTTCAGGGGTATGGCCTTTAACTGCCATTAATTAAATTTCCTCTCAGCAGGTAAAAGATCAACTTGATTGTTGAGTAATCTTAATAAATTTCAGCCTACGATTTATTCAAAAGAAAGTTATTTACCATATCCGGTTTGGTAACAAGATAAAACCAGTAAATTCAAGACGGATCAAAGAAAGATATTGGCAAAATCTTTTATATTATATTACAATTTACCAGAAAAGAGAATCAATGACTTAACTATTTCCTTTTAGCCAATAAAACCTGCAAGTCTTTTAATGAATTTTTGAATATATATTGCCATGAAAAATTACCTCATTCAATTAATTAATAATATCAGGATATCTGATTTTCTTGATATCCTCATAATTACTGTATTTTCATATGTAGTCCTTATATGGTTTAAAAAAACGGCATCAAGGTTCGTGTTAATCGGCATAGTCATCCTTGGGGCGATATATGCCGTTGCCAGGATTTTTCATCTATACATAACTGAATACATCCTTCAGGGATTCTTTGCAATCCTGGCCATTGCCCTGATCATCATATTTCAGGAAGATCTCAGGAGATTTTTTGAACGTCTCGCCACGTGGGGAATTATCAGAAAAGGCCCCTCCGGGATGTCTCCCCATATTGATGCCGAAATTATCAGCAGGGCAGTTGAAAATATTATCCAGGAAGGCAATGGTGCACTAATTGTCCTTAAAGGTGGTGATTTGCTGGGCCGTCATTTGAAGGGGGGGGTCAGCCTTGAAGGCAAGTTAAGCGAGGCTATTCTTTTAAGCATTTTTGATCCTCATTCAATGGGTCATGACGGTGCAGCTATTATTGAAGACAGCAGCATTGCCAGGTTCGGCTGCCATCTGCCTCTGTCAGTTAATCCGAAAAAAATCGCCAACCTTGGATTACGGCATACAGCTGCCCTTGGCCTTTCTGAACGCTGCGACGCTCTCTGTATAGTTGTATCAGAAGAACACGGGTCTGTTTCTATCGCCAGGGAAGGCAAACTTACAAAGCTAAAAAACCCTAAGGATATTGTGTCTGTACTTGAGAAGTTTTACCTTGAGAGAAGTCCTGAAAGCAAAGGAGGGGTCTTTATGCGCTTTTTCAGCAAAAACCTGGTTGAAAAGGCTGTTGCGATTCTCCTGGCCTGCAGCTTATGGATTGCCTTCGGATATCAGACCGAAAGTATCGGGCGCGATTATGTTGTACCCATAGTGTATCGGAATCTGCAGGCCGACTGGATAATAAGTGAACAGGAGCCCAAGGAAACGACGGTTACTGTAATGGGTTCTAAACAGGCTTTTGGCCTGATCAGCGAAGGCTCATTTAAAATTACACTTGATATGGCCGAAATAAAAGACGGGCGGCAGGAACTGCCCATAGGAAATAAAAACATACAGCACCCTTCGAATGTGACTGTTGTTGGCATTAAGCCGAATAAAATAAAGTTTGTCGCCCACAGGCTTGTCAGCATTGAAGTGCCAGTAAAAGTACGTCTTTCCGGGGATCTCCCCAAAGGTTTGAGTCTTGGAAAGGTCTCTGCTTCTCCTGCTTCCATTAATGTCAAAATGCTGAAAAAAGATTCCAAAAAAATCAAGGTTGAAACTCAGCCAATCAATCTGGCAGAAATCACCGATACTGCCAAATTCACATCTAATCTCATTGTCCCCCCGGAAATCAACTCAGTTGAAGGAGGTCAGCAGACTGTGGAGGTAACTATAGAGGTGCAGCCAAAGCAGTAAGAGCCTTTTATAACACTTTAATCCGCCAGCCAGCCAAAGGCTGGTTGGCTGGCTGGCAGATCTTGTCCGCCTATAGGCGGATTCAACCCGTAGAGATTAAAAAAATGGGAGAGCAACCCATTTTCAGGATTACTCTCCTCATCGGGACAGCAGTACCGCGTATGAAAAAGGCGGCTGCTACAGAAATCGCCTATCTGACGACCTGTTTTTTAAGAAAAAAGGAGAATCCCATTCCTATCAGTGAAATCACACCTGCCAAAAGAAATGGGGCCGTGAACGATTTTGTAACATCGGCAAGATAACCGCCAAGCGCCGGCCCTATAGCCTGGCCAATCCCGAAAAAGAGTGTGACAAACCCAAGTCCTGCAGGGGCCAGCCTCGGACCAACAAAATCACCTGCAGTGGCGGCCATGATAGTCGGAATACTCCAGGCTGTGAGACCAAACAGAAAGGCGGACAGGTAAAACCCGAATTCTACTTTAACCAGGGCATAGATTATGTAGGAAAGGGCCAGCACCAGATAGGCCAGGGCAGCGCCTTTGCTGCGGCCCAGTTTATCGGATATGCCTCCCCATATCATACCGCAGAACATGCTCAGTCCTCCGACAGTTGCCCAAAGGCCTCCTGCCCAGGACGGGCTTAAACCTATTTCTTTTACGAGGTATGCTGCGAAGAACACTATATATATTATATAAGACATGCCATAAAAGAAGTAGGTGACACCAAGATACCATACAGAACCCATCTTGTAGACTTTAGTCCAGTCAAGAGAAGAAACCTTGTTTGCCTCTGATGGCTGGGACGCCGGAGCTTCTGTTTCTTCTTCTCCTACCATATTCAGGCCTTTCTCCTCAGGCCTGCTTCTGACAAATATGAATACAATTCCGGATACAACCAGTACAAGGCCTCCGAGTATGTACCAGGAATAACGCCAGCCCTCAGGTCCGTATGCAGAAAGAATCGGAGGGACAATCAGCCCTGAGATCAGCGTTCCGGCACCTATTCCCCCTGAAACAATTCCGGTTGCAAAACCTCTTTTTGTTGTGGCAAACCAGGCCGAACCCAGTGCCATGGCAGGTACATAAGATGCCCCGTTTCCAAGGCCGGTCAGGAGACGCATTGTGAAGGCAAAACCAAATGAATTGGCTAAGCCTGTCAGGATCATAGTAATTCCCATCAATATGAGGGCAAAGGTTATTACAATCCTGGTCCCGAAACGGGCAGCAAGAAATCCGCCGATAATGGCCATGGTCAGATAGCCGATAAAATTACCTGTTCCCAGAAGGCCCAGCTGGGTATAATCGAACTGGAGTCCGTCCTTCATTGCAGGAAGTATGATGGTATAGGCCATTCGGCCGAAACCATGAGCTGCAATAGTGGTAAAAAGACCCATGAAAATGACTATCCATCCATAATGAATTTTGCCTTCTTTCATCTTCTCCTCCTTAATTAACAATTCTATTGATGAATCGGTAAAAAGACTTCATTCCTGTTTGGACAAAAATATCCCTTTTGTGAATATGTGAGTAAAGATCTCCCACAGCTGACCCGGCTTGATATGGCCTCCGGGGTTATACCAGCCAAATGCCCACTGTATCATTCCAAAGAGTGCAAAGGTGCAGACCATTGAGTCAAGGTCTGCGATTTCGCCATTTTCTTTCATCTCTTCCAGTATTCCTGCAACAATTTTTGAGTATTCCTTCTGTTTGTTTTTTAATTCCTCCCAATGTTCGGGGTTCAATGATTTCTGATTAAAGACAATGAGCCCCATCCTGATCGGGTCTATCCCATAGATCTGGGTATGCAGTTTGATTGCAGACTTTATTTTTTCCCTGGGACTGAGGTTGCTCTGCTCAGTCTCCCGCATCTGCTCAAGGCTGGTGTCCATGATCTCCATGAGAATCGCGTATAGAATGGCCTCCTTATCTTCAAAATAGTAATAAAGTGCAGAACTGTTCATGCCGCCGGCCCTGGCAATATCCCTGATAGTTGTTTTTTCAAATCCCTTTTCAACAAAAAGGCCTGATGCTATGGCGCAGATTTCCTTTCTTTTCAGCTCTTTTGACATTCTTAAACCTTTTAATCTCTTCGGTTTGAATCTGCCGGAGGAAGACAAGATCCGCCACAGGCGGACAAGTCCTCTAAGCTTGCTTTGTCTTGTCATGCCGGCCCCGATTCAAGTTCGGGATAAACTCCAGCGGCCATCCAGAACATATTAAATCCCGCCAAGGCGGGACTGGATTCCGTGTTCCCGGATCAGGGTCCGGGACAGGCTGAGCTCCGCTTGCACGGAATGACGTTCATATCCCGCTGCTTGCTGCGGGGTAGTTCATTTATAATTGAAACATGCGGCATTAAATTGATCGAACGACTTAATCAATCGATGATTTAATCACATGATCTATTTATAGTGATATTTGTGAACATGTCAAGTTTTATTTATGAGCTTTGATCCACAGTCAAAAAATTATAATGGGAGCAGAGAAAAGAAAGGTCCAGGATATAAGGTGCAAGGTGCAGGGTAGAGTTGCTTTTTATTAAACCGTATAACTCACGCCTTATATCAATTCATACCTCAAATACGGAAGTAAAATGCTGTACCTTAAGGGATTGCTTCAACCGGTTCCCGTCCGGGCGCAATTATTCCGCGACGTTCAAGTAGAGAACCCTCAAGACGATGAAGTTCAACCAGTGCCTTAAGATAACCGACGACCGCTTCGACCTCTGATATCTGGCTTGAAACCAGATCCCGTTGAACCTGGGCAACAAGGAAGTTCGTTGATCTGCCCACGCGGAATTTCTCTTCCTCGATTCGAAGTTTTTCCTCCTGCAGTTTTCTGGTGGCTGCGGAAGCTGAGATCTGCTGTTTGGCACGATTTACTTCTATATATGCTGCCCGTACATCAGTCTCAATAAGCTGTGAAAGATTTTCCAAAGCCCTGACCAACTGATCTCTGGATAGTAAAGCTCTTTTATGCAGTGCTTTTGCTTCCCTGTTATGAAAGGGATATTGAAAATTAAGACCGACAGAAATATCGTATGAATTTTCATCGATATCGCGGACAGAGCTGGAAAATGAATCAGCATATCCTGATTTGCCAAGGTTTATAAAAAGGTCCATTTTTGGGAGAAGGCCGTTTTTGGTTTTGACAATTTCAAGATCACCATGCCTCAGTCTTAAACGGGCTTCATTCACTTCCGAACGCATACGCAATGACACCTCAACATGCGCATTAACGTCATCGAGGATCACCCTCGGAACAATAGGACCGTTTAAAAGCCTGATGTCTCTATCCCACGGGTTGCTACATGGTGGGTTCAACAATCGAATGAGCTGGAGTTTTCTGGTTTCAAGCGAACTGCGCGCATTGATAAGATCCTGCTGGCGGAGGGCCCTTTCCGCCTGGACAGCAGTCAACTCGGTTTCAGCAAGTTTACCGACATTTATCATTTCTTCAGTCTCTCTAAGATATTGTTCCACAAGGTCAAGGGATTCTTCAAAGATCTTTATACGCATCTGTTCCCTTGCATAATCCCAGTAGGTCTCTTCAACCTGAGAAACGAGGAACTCTGCGAAACCGCGCAGTTCGTATTCCGATATCACCGTGTCAAGCACGGCCTGCCTTATACTCGCAAGGTTGGCATTCACATCCATCCCCCTTAAAAGGGCCTGGGTTATGCTTAACCCGACACGGCTTTCGTGCCAGTCACTGTACTTATTACTCCAGGATTTGTTGTAAGATATGTCGATACCCGCCTCTGTACCGGTAGGAAAATATTTTGAAACACCTATTACAGCCTCGGAACTGCTGTCCCTTTGCCTGATTGATGATTCAAGGTCTTTGGATTTCTCTTCGCTGCTTTCACGCGAATAGCCAAGCGAGCTGTTGAGCACAGGATCAAACAGGGCGCTTTCCTCATCTTCATATGTTTTTTTTATGAGGGGTCTGATACGCTCGAGAAAAAGAGCGCGGTTGTTTTCAAGGGCGAGAAGTATGGCATCTTCAACAGATACCTCAATAGCCCCATCAGGTTTAATGGACGGTACGGATACCCGGGGCTTATAGACATCGGTTTTCAGATTTACCGAATCCTTTCTGAGCAACAGATCCGCATTTTCTCCAGGATCGGAGGCCCTGGCTGTTCCGATTGCGAAAAAGGACAGAAGACTTATAAAAAACATATAGATTGCAGGGCGAGTCAGGACATTATTCTTCATCTTCCTGGAGCACCTCCTTTGCTCTTTTTTTCCTTTCAAGCCGGCTTTCAAAGACCGCATAAACAACAGGCACAAATACCAGGGTGATGAGGGTTGAACTGAGAAGCCCTCCAATTACCGCCCTGGCCATGGGTGCCTGCGCCTCTCCTCCTTCGCCAAGACCAATGGCAAGTGGCACCAGTGCGAGCATTGTTGTGGCGGCAGTCATCAATATGGGCCTGAGTCGCCTGCGTCCGGCCTCTTCGATTGCCTCCAGCAGGGTCATTCCCTCTTTCCTGCGGAGCAGGTTGATATGGTCAACAAGGAGAATTGCGTTATTCACAACTATGCCGCCCAGCATGATACACCCGATATATGACTGGACATTGAATGTGGTCCCCGTTAACAGCAGCATAAGTATAACGCCTATGATTGCCAGTGGAACTGAAAACATTACTACAAAAGGGTCCCGCAGGGATTCATAGAGGGACGCCATGACCATATAAACGAGGATCAACGCAAGTACAAACCCTAACAGGAGTTCCCTGAACGCCTTTTGCTGCTCTTCATAGTCTCCGCCGAACATTATGCTGAAATCCCTTGGTAAAGGCACAGTACGCAGGCCTTTCCTGGTATCAGCGATTATTGAACCCATGTCACGGCCTGATATATTGGCAGATACATTTATGATACGCTCCTGGTCTTTCCGTTCAATAAGGACAGGCCCGGTTCTGGGAATGACCTTTACAAGATTTCGGAGAACCACAGGCTCTCCGTCTGAATTTACGAGAGTAAGATCAAGTATCTCACGGAGTGTCTTTTGCTCTGCCTCTTCAAGCTTGACAAGGATCCTGTATTCATCCCCTGACTCTCTGTAGTTACTTGCCCCTGTTCCTGTAAGAACAGTCTTAAGCATATTGGCAATCTGGGATACGCTAAGCTTCATGTCCGCAGCCTTTTGGCGATCAACGATTATCAGTTCCTCAGGGCTCCCCGATTCACGGCTGATCTGGACGTCAGTGACTCCGTCCACATTTTCCACAATACTCTTCACTTTCCGGGCCAGGACATCCGCTTTTTCCATATCATGTCCCCTGATCTCCACCTGTACCTTTTCACCGCTCTGGGTTCCCATCCTCAGAATAAAAAGGCCCTGGCCCTCCCTTGTCCTGACCGTCATGCCGGGAATATTAGACAGTTTCTTTCTCAGATCCTGCGCGATCTCAGCGCTTGATCTGTTTCTTTCAGATTCCGGTTTCAGGGCAATTCTGATTTCTCCGCTGTGTGATCCTTTGGCGCGCCATCCGGAACCTCCTACCAGGGTCACTGTATTTTTGACCTCGGGCACCTCTTTTTTGATTATATCCTCTATCTTACGGAAGACGCCGGCGACGACATCCAGATTTGTCCCAACCTCCATTTCACCATACACCCTCACCTCGCTTTCATCAGTAGTCGGCATGAATTCCACGCCCACCAGGGGGATCAGGGCAAGGCTCCCTATCATCAGCAGTACAGCACCTATAATAACAGTCTTTCGGTGGCCAAGGGCAAGATGGAGAAGCTTCCTGTATCTTTCTTCCATGCCGGATTTCAGATTAAAAGCAGTACTTTCCGTTTTCGCAGTCCTGCCGCCCCTGGAAAGACGTGCATTTACTGATGCAGAAGTGATCATTCTTGATGCGAGCATTGGGACAAGGGTAAGGGCGACTGCAAGAGAACATATGAGTGAAAAGCCTACCACAAAGGAAAGCTGCTTGAACATTATGCCCGACATTCCGCGAACGAAAATCATCGGCAGAAAGACTGCGAGTGTGGTCAAGGTGCTGGCGATAACAGCGGCAGCGACTTCCTCGCTCCCTGTTATCGCCGCCTGACGCGGTTTATGGCCGGATTCGCGGTGACGGTATATGTTTTCAATTACGACAATGGCATTGTCAACCAGCATACCAATGCCAAGAGCCAGACCGCCAAGTGTCATGAGGTTGAGGGTAAAGCCGCCGAAATAGATGAGTCCGAATGCGGCAATAATGGAAATGGGTATGGCAGTGGCAATGATTGCAGTGCTGGGGATATTCCGGAGAAACAGAAGAAGCACAATAATTGCAAGAATACCGCCATACATGATTGAAGACCCCACGCTGGAAATGGAGCGCTGGATGTAGTCGGAGGTATCTATGATAGGGGTAATAAGTATCTGGGGAATATCCTGGTTGATCTTCTCGATTTCCTTTAAAACGCCTGAAGCTACCTCCACGGTATTCTTACCCGACTGTTTGTTAACAACCAGGCGAACACCGGGACGGCCGTTAACACGCACAATTCGTGTTACTTTCTCCCAGGAATCCTCAATTGTTGCTATTTCCCTGAGCTGTACAGGCACACCGTCGCGTAGGGCAATTACAGTCTCCCCGATTTCTTCCAGGCTTGTATATATGCCCGGGGTCCGTATCCTGACATCAAGGCTTCCCCTTTCCAGTGTCCCGGCGGGAAGATTTATATTTCCCTCCTTTATCCGGGTTAATATCAGATCAAGCGGGAGGCCAAGGGCCTTCATTTTTTCCGGGTTCAGATTTACGTGGATTTCCCTGTCAAGACCTCCGTAGATATCCATGACAGCAACCCCTGGGACACGCTCAATTCGGTACTTGACCTGATCATCCAGGATCTTGCGCATCTGCACCGGATCAAGGTCACTGGATGCCCCCAGGATAAGTATAGGGAAACTTGCGAGATCATATTTCCTAAGCCTTGGCTTATCAGTATCCTCAGGGAGATTGGGCATGACACGGTCAAGCCGGTCGCGTACATCATTGGCTGCGGCATCCAGATCAGTTCCCCATGTAAAAGTTACCCGGACATTGCTCCTGCCCTCAGCAGACACGGACGATACCTCTTCCACGCCTGGCACGGCGGTAAGCGCCTCTTCAAGTGGTCTGGTTATCAGTTCCTCGACTTCTTCGGGGCTGGCGTTTTCATATTCTGCTGAAATGCTCAGGGTGGGATATGTGATGTCAGGCATCAGATCAATCGGGAGACGGGTCCAGGCGACAGCCCCGAGTATAACGACGATCAGAGCCGCCATGATAGTAAAAACAGGACGCTGAACAGACAGTCGTGAAATCTTCATGTTTACTCCTGCCCGGGCGGCTCGCTTTGCGGGGCGGCGGCGCCATTTTCCTTTTTGCCGGCTATAACAATGGCAGATCCGTCCTCCAGCAGATGATGACCCAGTGTTACTACTTCTCCTGAAATTGACGGTTCAAGGATTTCAGCCCTGTTTCCGTCTGTGATACCTATAGTCACCGGTATAAAATTTGCCTTTTTTTCTTTGGGGTTGACAACAAACACGCCCCGGTGGTCTTCTCTTTTTGCCAGAGCTGAAAGGGGTACAACCGTTGCATTGTCGTGTTCGGTAAATTCTATCTCCGCCCTGATAAACATCCCCGGTTTGAGCAGTCCGTCAGGGTTGGGGATATCGATTTCAACCCTTGCCTGACGGGATGTTTCCTTTAGAAGCGGGGCTACGCGGACAACTTCTCCGGTGAACTTTTTTCCAGGAAAGGCATCCGTTGTAATGGTGGCTGTTTTTCCGGGCTGTACCAGGGTGTAATCCCTCTCTATTACATGGATGATGGCGGTTATGGAGCCTATGTCAAGGATGGAAAGGATAGGGGTATTGGGAGCAAGCATGGCTCCTTCATCAACAAAACGCTCGCCCACAACCCTTGAACCGTTTTTGTCATCCCATGAAACGGTTATACGTGCATAGGACACTCGGATCTGAGCCGCCTTGAGGGCCGCGCTTTTCTGTGCAACCTGGGCGACCGCCACCTTGACCTTTGCCGCCTGGTTGTTGTATTGCGCCTTTGCGCTGTCAAGCTCGGATTCGGAGGCTATTTTCTTTTTTCTCAGGGCAACGGTCCTTTCAAATTCCCTCTGCGCTATTTCGAGCGTGATGCGGCTTTCCTCGAGTGTAGCCTTTGCCACTTCAAGTTCCGCCTGGGCCTGGTCTGCCTGCTGCTGGTATTCATCATCATCAAGAACAGCTACAACCTGGCCTTCTTCAACCGGATCACCTATGTTAAGGAAAAGTTTTTCAAGGCGTCCTGCAATCTTGGGGGCAACTATAAAACGGCTGTTGGCAACAAGCGTACCTGCAAATACGCCAATGTTTTTGATAGAGGTCTTCTGGACAGGCGCAGTCTCTACGGCCACAGGAACGGACTGGCGACCCAGGCTGTTTGTGCTTAATGACGATGCCTTTTTATAGATCTGCCATCCTGCAAGACCTGCAATGATGACTGCAACCGATATTATTATTAGCTTCTTTTTGCCCATGTCCGAATCCTGAACCCTGACGGCTTTTACCAGGGCATAACAGCTGGATATTAATGTTTGAAGACGGGAGGAAATGTTTAATTATGATTTAATCTGCCAGCCAGCCAACCAGCCAACCAGCCAACCAGCCAAAGGCTGGTAAAAGGCTGGTAAACCATCCATAGGCTGGTAAAAGGCGGAAAAGCCCGCCATAAACACGGCGGACAAGCCCGCCACAAAGACGGCGGACAAGCCCCAGCCCCTTGGGTCGTTCAATGCTTTTCAATCCGCCAGAGGCGGACGAGGATTTGATTCCCGCTGCCTGAGGCGGGATAGTTCATTTTTTTCTGAGTATAAGAGCCTTGTTATATGTAGTCAATAAATAAGAAAAAATAACTAATCCGCCGTCAGTTTTACCTTAAACCTTGTACCCTTTCACGACTCACTGCTCGTTTCTTCTCCACATTTACAGATGGATCTAAAACGTGACGTCCCCCTTCATGTATTTAATCTATTGACGAACGAGCACAACCTTTTGTCTACAAAATTAGATTATAAGGTAGACCCAAGAACGCCAGTTGAATTAAGTCACTATTTCAATCAAGAAGTCCTTGAGTCGGCACAGGTCCAGTATGCGCAGGGATGATCTTATACACATCAGGCACATGTTGGATTCTGCCATTGGGGCATTTTCTCTTATCAAGTCCTTAGAAATTATGTGAGAAACAGCTTCAAAAGTAACTCAAGAGTCAAGGGATATTAGCCCAGATATACCCTGGCTGAATATTATCGGAATGAGAAATTGTCTTATTCGCGTGTATTTTGACATAGATCTTGACAGAGTTTGGGATACAATTACTGATGATCTCCCTCCTGTTATAAAAGTTCTTGAAAGAATTATTCAGAAAGAAGAAAATGCTCTTCTATAAAAAGCAGTAGAACCTATTTGCAGATAATACTCTGAATCATAATGCAATCCAATTTTATTGAAATCTGAAAATTGTTATCTGTTATCCGTCGTCTGTAATCGGTCTTTTTGTCACCCATGTACTGTAGTGATTTTTCACACCGCCTTCCTCATAACGGTCAAGATAACGCCGCTAATATGAGTTCAGCTTCTTTCTGCCTCAGTCGCCTCTCCGATAATATTTCATATACATCTTCAACCGGACAGATTATATGCTTCAACTGTGGAAATATGATTTGCTAATAATATCTCTTTATAAAAATGTTGGTTTTATTGCGTCCTTATGATAGAAAAATAGTTAAAATCAGAATGGCTGATAGATTGCAGTGTGATATCATGTAAATCTTCATAAAGCGGAGGGTTTTATCATGAACATCAACCATAACCACTTGACTCTGTTTGCCTTCTGTTTATTAGCAATATCCCTTTCCTGCAGCCAGGTCCTTGCTGGTACTGCCTCAGACCCTTCAGTCCTTTTATTGAACAGCGGCCGATTTGCTGTTACTGTGGATTATGCAAATTTTGAGGGAAATGAATTTTCATTGGACCCGTCATCTGCAAATGGGAAGGGACAGGCTGTTCAACTGACTGATGATACAGGGTACTTCTTTTTTCCCAATGATCGTGGCACCAGGAATGCAGACGTTTTAGTAAAATTACTTGATGGCTGCCCAGTAAATTCACACTTCTGGGTTTTTTCCGCCGGCACAACAAATTATCAAGTCACGCTTACCGTAACCGATACTGTTACCAGCGCAACAAAGGTCTATATCAATCCCGCAGGAATGTTTTTTCCCTCCATTTTTGATACTAATGCCTTTGCTACCTGCGATGCTGGAGTCTCTTTCCTGAGTGGAGGTAGTCCCGAAGCCACGTCCCATGCGAGTTCTAATGCCGTTAAATCTGCTGCCTCTGCCCGGAGGGTTTCCCATGCGGTATCGGAGATTGACTGGGCGGCAGAGGCATGTACTCCGGACGCCACCTGTCTGTGTCTCCTCCGGAACCGTTTCCGGGTTGAAGTAGAATGGGCATTTAATGGCCATGCCGGCTCAGGGCATGCTGTTACGCTACCGGAAACCGATGAAAGTGGCCTGTTCTGGATGTTCAGTGCTGCAAATTTCGAACTGGTCGTCAAAATGATTGATGGCAGGGACGCCAACGGATATTTCTGGGTGTTTGCCGGCTCAATGACCAATGTAGAGCAAACCATTACCATTACTGATACGGAAACCGGTGAAGTTCGAGTCTACTTCAACCCGGCGGGAATACCGGATGCCGTTGCAGACAACAGGGCTTTTGGGCCTCGAGCAGTGACTCCCATTCCTACCTTTACCGAGTGGGGTATGATCGGATTATCGCTGCTTCTGATGGGAACAGGCTATATGAATATCAGGAAAAGGCGTGGATTGAAAGACATTCACCGTTGACAAAAAAGCAGTCTGTAGTACTGATAGTCATAATCTGTCAAGGTTTTGCACGCCACTTTCGTCGTAACAAGACAACACCGGAACGTCAGGCTGATATCACCAATATACATTCAGCTTCTTCCCGGTTAAGTTGTCACTCCATCCATACTTCATATCCCTCTTAATCCGGACAGATTATGTGTTGCAATTTCCGACATATTACTTGCTTTTGTGAATTCACCACCTTCAAAGGGAAGGTGGGAGGGACGTCATATTAAAGGTGGTGAATTCACATTAGAGCAGGGCGACCAGCAACCCGATTCCAAGCAGCAGCGGCGTCACCAGTGTAATGATGACATTTGCTCCCATGTGGGGTACCAGAGACGGAATGTCGTCTGCGTGTCGATATGCCCCAATTGCTGTAGGAATTGCAAGGGCCGCCGTGATTAATGAGATAAAACCGTGAATTGGTAGAAGTCCGGCGCAATATCCAACAACTACTGAAAGATATGCGCATAGATAAAAGAACCCCAGCAGGATTGCGCTCTTTGGGTTTCCCCACAGAATGGGTATATGCTTTCTGCCGATTGCCATGTCCGGGCTGACATCCGGGAACTGATTCAGGAGCAGGAGATTGCTGACAAGGAAAAACGGGACCAGAGATGAAACAAAAGAAGTCCATGAATATGTACCGGTAAGTGCGAAATAAGTTCCCATTACCATAAGCGTTCCAAAACCGAGGCCGGGTGCAGCCAGGCACAGTGCCGGAAAGCGTGTTACGATGGGTGTGTAAAGAACAATGGTCAAAACGCCTATCACTCCGAGCGGCAGTATCCATATCCCCCTTGCCAGGGTGAAGTAAATACCTATAAGAATGGTTATGCCAAGTGAAATCAGTCCGGTTATCAGTGCAACCCTGGACATGCGGGATGGCAGTGACGGCAGCGTTCCTGTGCCGCCGCTGAAGGGAGTCCTCTGTGTATTGAAGTCAAGGCCGCTTTTGTAATCATCATATTCGTTCAAGGCATTTACGCTGATATGGGCAAACAGTGCCCCTATAAATGCAAGGAACAAATGAAGATAATTGATGTTATGCCCCTCCCAGAGGGCGCACGCAGTGCCCAGCCCGACGCATACCGGAACAAGAATAAGAAACCTGGGACGGGCAGGGCCGACAACAGCCTTTATTAATTGATGTGTAGTTGAATTTTTCATTTAAAAGATATACTTCCAAATAAGAAACCTCCTGTCAGGAATAAAGCAATTCAAAAAGAAGAAAATCAACAAACAGGAGGTATTAAGTATTAAAGGAATACGAAAGAAAATATCAGACTTAAGAATTTTAGTCAATTGAAAGAGGAGACTGGTAATTTTACTATTTAAATTCGTGAAACCTGAAAAAATTGGGTGAAACGTTAGCCTATTGTTTAACAGACTGTTAATGATATTCGCGGTTTATTCTATACTTAGACTAATTGGTGAATTAGTCCAGAGAAGACATGCGAAGCAGGATAAATTTATTTCACTGTGAGTTGCTTTTTCTCTTGACTAGTCCTTCATAGGGGTGATTTTCTAACTTGTGGAGTTTCCTGATTAACCAAGAGACATTTAACCATGCTATGAACCATTCTATTATTGCAAGAGGAGAAAATTGGAAACAGAAATGACTTTATCTGAAAACGGGCTGGAACTTGTCCCTTCTCCTGAAATTCAGTCGCGAATAGAGAAGTTTCAGGAGTGGATGGCATCAGAGGAACTGGAAGGTGCATTTATTCTCCAGAATGTTGATATCTACTATTTCAGCGGCACGCTCCAGAGGTCAATACTTTTTGTCCCTGTAAGCGGAAATCCGCTGTTAATGGTTATAAAGAGTTTTCAAAGGGCTGTAAACGAATCGCCGTTTGAAAAAGTGCTGTCTATAAGCGGGCGGGATGGAATATTTTCACTTTTAGCCGAGTTCAGCCATGTCTCGTTCAGACGTGTAGGTCTCGAGATGGATGTGCTTCCAACAGCACAATACCTGTGGTTCCGTAAGAAACTTCCCCAAACAGAATTTATTGATGTGTCCCCCGGCATCCGCAATTTGAGGATGATTAAATCGTTATATGAAGCAGAGCAGATTAAACGAGCCACTGCTATTCTTGGAAAAGGGTATCAGGAAATTCAGGGCCTGATCCGGGAAGGCATGACGGAACTTGAGATTGACGGCCTGCTTTCCTGGATTTCCCGAAGGGAAGGGCATATGGGGGTTATGCGCATGCGCGGATGGAACCAGGAGATGACATACGCCCATGTGCTCAGCGGGGAGGGAGGCGCTTCGATTTCATGCTGTGAAACACCTGTCAGCGGAACAGGAAACAGTCCGGCCATGCCTCAGGGAGCCGGATTCAGGCGCGTTTGCAGAAATGAACCGATCTATATCGATTATGGTGTTGCAGTAAACGGATATCACAGCGATCAAACCCGGACATTTGTTATAGGAGAACTGGACAAAAAACTGGCAAGGGCCCATGACTGCGCCAGGGAGATCCTGGAGAAGCTTGAAGCGGAAATAATGCCCGGATTTCCATGTGATGAGGTCTTTGAGATGGCAAAGGATATTGCATGCAGCCGAGGGTTTGAAGAAAATTTTATGGGGCATGGCGAAGGAAAGGTGAAGTTCCTGGGGCATGGCATCGGTCTTGAGATTGATGAGCTCCCGATAATGGCCCCGATATTCAGGGCGCCGGTTCAGGAAGGCATGGTTTTCGCCCTGGAACCCAAGTTCATTTTTCCGGGTCTTGGCACAGTAGGCATCGAGGACGATTATCTGGTCACTTCAAGGGGCCTTGAACGGATTACTTTTATGGAACAGGAAGTGATTTGCATCCCTTGATAAGGAAGCAGGGAAATAAATCTGACTTTAATGAAAACAACCCCCATTTCAAACAGATTATCACACCAGCGTTTCCGGGGAATCATTTTTATACTGATTTCTGCATCCGCATTCGGTGCCATGCCGATATTTGCCAATTATGCATATAAATATGGCACCGAGCCTATTACCCTTCTATTTCTAAGATTCTCATTTGCCAGCGCGATTATGCTCATCTACAACATATTTCGAAATAAAAGATTCCCCACGGGAAGGGTCCTGATCATATCAATCCTTATGGGCGGTATCGGATATGCAGGCCAGTCTTTTTCATATTTCACAGCATTGCTTTATGCTCCGGCCGGGACAGTGGCTATCCTGCTTTATCTTTATCCGGCGCTTGTAACCGGTATTTCAATCATGTTTTTAAAACAGAAAATTACATTTCCTGAAATAATTGCACTGTTTCTGGCGTTAGCAGGTACGGTCTTGGTTATTGGATTCACATCCGGAGGAAAAACACTGGGTATTATCCTGGGGACTACTGCTGCCCTGATATATTCGACATACATCATCACCGGTTCCAGAATAATGCCTAAAACAGATGTCATAACGTCATCAACAGTCATTATGATGTCTGCCGCGGCTGTATTTACAGTGGCTGTTATGGTACGCGGTAGTCAGATGCCGACACATGTGCAGGGATGGAGTGCGGTGGGAGCTATTGTTATTATTTCCACGGTTATTGGTATTTTAACTTTTTTTGAAGGTCTCAAAAGAATCGGTCCGGTACATTCATCAATGCTTTCAACTTTTGAACCGGTGGTGACTATTGCCCTTGCATGGATTGCTTTTGGTGAAGGCCTGACCTATGTCAAATTCATTGGCGCTGCAATGATTCTGACCGCGGGGCTTGTCCTGGCAAGAGAACAATAAATAGTGGTTTAAATGGATTTCCTCTGAAATGTTGATTTCAGGATTTTTTGACAATGCGATTAACCAAGCTCACTGACATCGCCACAGCAAGTGCGCTTAACACACCGAAAACTGCAAAAACAAGCGAAAACCGCCACCCGAAATAGGCAATCATAAGCGGAATAAGTGCAGGTTTAACGGACCGATTTGATAAAAAGTTTGCCAGATTAAAATCGGATGCCCCTTTTTCTTTCAGTGATGAAAGAAATGGGTACCAGGCATAAACAGGTCCCATGGAAATGATGCCGGCTGCGGATGAAAGCAAAATACCCAATGCGCCGGCCTTGTGCCCCATAAATCGGGTTATATGGGATGGCGTGACAAATAAATTCAGCAGAAACATCATAAAAAATGCCAGCAGCAGGGGCGCGATTACCTGGATCAGTATATGAACAACAGCGCGGAGCGCTTGAGATGTGCGATCCGGAAGGATCACCCAGAGGATCAGGTAGGCGCCAGCAACGCACATGGGGAATATCCATGATTTTAAAGGGAATCGCTTTTCGGAAGAATTTGGGGCACGTTCCATTTTTTTCACAAGATTCCCCCTGAGATCCAAACTATGAAAGGTGTTGCAAACAGCGTGATTAAAAATGCCGCTGCATTGCGCAATACTGCAAATCTCATCCCAAGTGCGGCAATCTCGGCTGGCAGTTGAATTATTCCCACTGTTACCCAGGATATCATAAGGGCAGTCACGCCAAAGAGGTCAACCCCGAGTTCAAGGAGTGTTTCGCCTATGACATAGCTGTTTAAAGGATTCCCTGCAAGGATACTTCCGGTACAGGCACCCCAGAGGGTGTCAAAAAAAGAATTCCCAGAAAAGACGGTCAAAAGCCAGTCCCTGGGTAAGAATACCTGAAAAAGACCCACGAGCAAAATGACGCCTGTAAGAATTGGAAATATGGACAGAAACTGATTTGCGCTTTTTCGAAAGGCATCTTTCCATGGGGCATGGGCTATGGATAAAGCAGTGCCGATGCCTTTCTCACTGCCTTTGGCGTTTTTCCGGATGAAAGAACCTGACATGTAGCTTTCTAAAGCCTCCCTTACAGTTCCGGTGACCGGGGAGATTACCTCGATTCCATTTTTTTCCAGGGTCCGGGCAATACCGGGTGAAATATAATTGACAAGCAGGGTTCTGGCATTCATGCCAAGGGCCTGTGTTACTATCTGTATGCCTGCACCTGGTCCGGTTGTCCTGTCTGCACCCTTAACAGCTTCAAATGACATATCTTTTGTATCAATAACCAGCAGATATGGTGCTAAACCAAGTCTGCCGGCGACTCTGGCATCCAGATCAGGGGCATCAGCTGGAACAGCTATTTTCGTTTTTTTCTCCATGTTAATCAACTTTGGGCAGGCATAATTTTTATGATTCAACTAATCAAAAAGTTTTGCAGCGTCAAAATAATAACGTGCTCTCAACTCAATACGGCAGTCATTCTGTTTCTCCCCGAATTCGGAGTAATCATTTCCTTTAAGGAAAGCTGCCTTAAGACGCAATTCCAGGTTTGTGATTCCGGTATAAAGAATCTCGGGGGAAATGGAACAGCTTTTATCATCAACGTTATAAATGCATGTTATTGAGGGTGTAAAATAAAGGATGTCGAATGGTTCTTTCTGGGAAATACGAAGGTAAATATAGTCTTTCATGGGATTCGGCTTTCCATAACTGCCTCCGCTCATTGTGCCGGCAATATTAAGAAGTCTTTCATCCTTTGAACTGATATATGCGTTATAACCTTTGTTTACAAGGCCGAAAAAATCCTTCATTTCCTCTTCGTTATATCCCGTACCGTTCCGGTAATACTCACAAATAAAGGTTGTATCGGATTGCGTGAGATACCTGATGCCAAGAAGACAGCTTTTTGCGTCAAAGGTTGATTGCGTGATTTTGCCTGAACTGTCAACGGTCTTTTTCGTAAGATTATCGATATAAGCAAATTCACCGTGTATTTCAAAGTTCGAGGTAATATTCCTTGAAAAGTCCATTCCAAAACGGTCTGGTTTGCTGTTTCCTTTGAAAAACATGAAATCAATGTCAGTATCATAGAGGAGAAGATACAGTTTTGCTGCGTAATTTGTATGTTCCAGCTTGCCGAATTCACTATTAATATGCTCGTATACGGGAATTACAATAGGAGTGAAGGATATTGCATTAAGTGGTCCTGAGAAGCTTTTTGTAAAATCTGCCGACGCCATGATATAGCCTTCAAGGGCAAGGTCGGGATCATCGGGATTCTTGGCACGGCCAACGAATGCTACTGGATTCCATGCGTAACCCTTTCCCCACTTAAGAGCTTTTTTGCCTATGGTGATGTCTAAATTAGAAGACGGTTTGACCGACAGAAATCCTTCATCAATAGTAAAATCCGTTCCCGACTTTAAATCTGACTCTGTTCTGTTTATATTTGCACGCAGATAGATGTTTGAAATGCCCTTCTGGTATGCCCCATTCATTGAGAGCTTGAAATTGTATTCATCCAGGTAATTTTTTCCCGCACGGTTGTAAAAATTTAATTTATAGAAGGGGGAGTCATGATCTGTCTTAAAAACCTTCGGCATAAATTCAAGGTAACCACCTATACTGTAAGGTTTTTTTTCTATCTCCTTTTCGATTTCAGAAAGGTCAAAAGAGTATTCGTTTTGAGCAAAAGCAGACAGCGGCACAAGTGCCAGAATAAATATTATAAATATGATTATTTTCATTTATCTGCGAAAATTATTAATCTCTGTTATCCGTTATCGGAGTGAATCGATATTCGGCATAAAGGTCATGGTAAAGACTTCGTCATCAAGTTCCCGTTCCTTTATTTTTGCGAAAATCATTACAGACTTGTACCCTTTGTAGAGAGGACTGTCGGTTTCTATTACCGAAGGTCTTTCTATTCCATCCCCGAAATCTTTTACATTTTTAAAGTAAATGGTCTTCACGAGCATGGCTGTTTCGGTAAGGCATTCAATCTTTACAGGAAGCAGCTTTTCCTTAATAGCCCACATTTTAAGCCTGTCATAAGCGACGGTCCTGGTTTTCGCCTTCAGGTGAAGGATGTATTCATTTCCCATGTCCTCAATTTTTTCTACATTGTATTCGGACGAATAGTCGAGGCGAAGAATGTCAGAATTGTTGAATATGCCACCGACCACAGACTGGAGACTTGTTATACGAATGGGCTTCCCAACGTTGGGGATATAAAGCCACATGTTTTCACCCAGGCGGAGGGTGCTTCTACCTTTTTCGCTTGCAGGCGACAGGAACATGGCGGCTACCTTGTCTTTCCCCTTCTTGACAGAGAATAGAATAAATTCCTTTTCCCTGCCGTTAGGCTCGATATTAATAAGTTTTTTGTAGGATTCGTATGAATCGGGATTCAAATTCCTGTCAATCTTTTCCAGTAAATCATTGCTGTCTGTTGCATAAACAGGTGTTCCGAACATAACCGCTATAATTACGATTAAAATTTTTCGCATGTTATTACCTCCCATCTAATGCCCTTTTTACAGCATCCCCCACCTTGCCCTTGAATTCGATATGGGTTATGCCTTTGTTTTGAAGAGCGTTTATCATTTTGGAGCCAAAGTTTTCAGCGACTACAACAGTAACCCGCATCTGAGAAAGAAAATTGACTGCAGAAGGCCCTGCACCACGATTTGCATTCCTGTACTGGTTTTCAAGAACCTGAATTAATTTTCCATTGCCGTCAAATATAAGATAATAAGGACATTTTGCAGCTTTATTGCTTATTGATGCTTCTGTATTCTTATCATTGGATGCAACAGCAATTTTTATGTTTTGCAGTTCGCCAGCATTGACAATAACTGAACAAAGAAACAGGATTGCGGTTATCAAAAACAGTCTTTTCATGATGACTTCTCCTATACATGTCTAAGTGCCTCAATAGGCTCCATCCGCGATGCCTTGAACGCGGGCTGGAGGCTTGCCGCTACGGATACTATAATGACGGTAAGTGAAACCATTAGAACATCAGTAACTCCAATATAGGGTGCCAGAAGCAGACCTGTCTGCCTGCCGAAATTAAAGGTGATATGGGAAATGTTCAATATATATATTATTATTAAGCCTATAATATCGCCGACTATAACTCCGAAAATGCCAATGGAAAGCCCCTCAAGAACAAACATTGAAAGTATTTTTCCGGGCATGGTTCCTATTGCTGAAATGGTGCCTATTTCACGCATTCGTTCGTAGACGGCCATTATCATAACATTCATGATGCTGACCAGGACCATAGCAATAAGCATGATCTTTATAAAGAATGTCATAATGTCTATCATCCTGGCGATATTGTAAAAAGGCGACAGCTTTTCCCAGGTGTGGACCTCGAATACCTGCTTTCCGGCCTCATTTGTTTCCCTGGCGAGCGTTACTGACAGGGATTCATAAACGTCCTCCAGCCTGCCGAAGTCCTTGAGTCTTATAACTATTTCACTTATTTCAATTTCATCCATTCTCAGGACTTCAACGGCGTCTTCTATATGGATATAACCGTCCCGACCTCCCGGTCCGGTAACGCTTTCCAGAATTCCACTTACTTTGAACTGCTTCCCGTTAACTGATCCGTCTTTGTTGGTGGCAATAACAACGACCGTATCGCCTACCTTTACCTTCATACCTCCTGCCAGGAGTTCCGGGATGAGGATATCTCCTTTTTCCAGGGTCTTCTTACCGTTGATAATTCTCGACTTCAAAAGGGGAACAGCCTTGAATTCCATCTCAGGGACAACACCATTCAGGCGGATATTTGTTGTTTCAACAAAATTGCTGAACAGAGCACCGAATTTTATTCGATTCGAATATTCCTCTATTTCGGGAATGCCCCTGATTGCCTTGTCAATTTTCTGTACGGCCTTAGGACTCAGCGTTATTGTAAGTGGAAGATTATCAATGGATGCGACATATCCCTTTTTATGAATCTGAAGATGGCCGAGCATGGAATCAGTAATCTGTCCAATGAGCAGGCTTTTGATGGAACCCGTAACCCCCAGAAAGACCAGAACAAAGATAATTCCGATCATGATAAGCGATGATGTAAGAAGTGTTCTTCTGCGATATCTTAAAAGATTTCTGATGGCTATCTTTAATAGATTATACATGAACATCACCTCCTGTTTCCTTCCTGCTGATGATAGTTCCATCTTGAAGGGTATAAATGATTTCAGCGGCGCCGACGATTTTCTGATCATGAGTTGAAAAAATAAAGGTGGTGCCGGATTCGCTTTTCATGTCTTTCATAAGCTCGATGATCCTGTATGCAGTTTTACTGTCAAGGTTGGCCGTTGGTTCATCTGCAAGCACAAGTTCAGGTTTTGTAACCAGCGCTCTGGCAACGGCAACTCTTTGTTTTTGGCCCCCTGAAATCTGATCAGGGTACTTGTCTTTCTGTCCTGTCATTTCAACTGATTCAAGGAGTTCAAGAATCCTGCGCTTCCTTTCCTGCGCTGGTATATTCTGGACCATGAGAAGAGGATATTCTATATTCTCGTATACGGTAAGAACAGGGATGAGGTTGAAATCCTGGAAAATGAACCCCATGTGCCTGCCCCTGAAGAAAGCCCTCTGTTTCCTGTCAAGGGTGACAACATTGGTTCCTGCTATGCTCAGCGTGCCGCCCGTAGGAGTATCAAGACAGCCTATAAGGTTTAAAAGGGTAGTTTTGCCGCTCCCGGAGGGTCCGACAAAGGAAAGAAATGAAGCAGGTTCAATCTCAAAGTTCAGGTTGTTCAATGCCCTTAGGCTGATTTCTCCTACCTGATATTCTTTGTAGATATTCTGTGCTGTTATTAATCCCATATTTCCCCCTTAAAACTTAAAGTGTTGCTATTTTTCTTGTGCCATCATTACTGTCAATTCTCTATGTAACAAATTCTATGTCTGCCTGGTTCAAAGCCATTTCCCCTTACATAATATAATTAACTCACATGTTATAATATATAATAATATGCCTTTTTTTAAAGTTATCAAGGTTGAAATAAAAAGGGCTGTCTCTGATACCGCGTGCGGAATAACAGGATAGTTTATTATCTTTGACAAAAAAGGGGTAAAACGGATAGGTAAAGGTGTCTTTGGAAATGTTTAAGAGATATTGATGTATGAATTTGTCATATCCGTGGTGTTTTATGGTGGGATATATAAAAGACAGCCTGCAAAGACGCTGGAATGGCGATGGCGGTTACCGGGAGGTGATTAAACTTGCAATTCCTCTGGTTCTCAGTACCAGTGCATGGTCTGTCCAGCACTTTGTGGACAGGATGTTTCTTACATGGTACTCCAGCGAGTCCATTGCAGCTGCCATGCCTGCAGGTGTATTGAATTTTGCTATCATGAGCTTTTTCATAGGTACAGCAAGTTATGTGAACACATTTGTCGCCCAGTATTACGGAGCCGGGAGATGCAGCCGGATCGGGCCGTCTTTGTGGCAGGGCATGTATATAGCACTGCTGGGAGGCCTCATTATCCTCTGCTTTATCCCGTTTGCAGGGACTATATTTTCCCTGGTTGGTCATGAAAAGGCCGTTCAGGAAAATGAAGTGGTATACTTTCAGTATCTCTGCCTCGGCGGAGTACCGATCATAGCTTCATTGGCACTGTCAGGATTCTTCTCCGGGAGAGGAAAGACCTGGCCTGTTATGTGGATAAATACATTCGCTACAGCGGTAAACATTTTCCTTGATTATATATTGATATTCGGCAGATGGGGCCTGCCGGAAATGGGCATCAAGGGTGCGGCAATAGCAACAGTGCTGGCGGGTTTATTCTCGTTTATCGTCTATGTGGCCCTTATCATGAGACCTAAACATAATATCATCTATCAGAGTCTTAAGGGATGGCGACCGGAAAGGGAGCTCTTTATCCGTCTGATAAGGTTCGGGGTACCTTCGGGCGTGCAGTTTTTTCTTGATATGGCTGGTTTTACTGCCTTTGTACTTATTATGGGGCGCCTGGGGACCACAAGCCTTGCTGCCACTAATATTGCTTTCAATATCAGTACGATTTCATTTATGCCTATGATCGGGTTCGGTATTGCGGTATCGGTACTTGTGGGGCAGTACCTTGGAAAAGACAGACCGGATCTGGCAAAGAGAAGCGTTTATTCAGGTTTTGGTATGAGTTTTATGTACATGATAACTGTTTCATTTTTTTATATTTTCCTCCCACAGCTTTTTACTGCCCCGTTTTCCGCACAGGCAGATCCTGCATCCTTTGGAGAGATAAAGCGGCTTACCATAATTCTGTTACGGTTTGTGGCTGTGTATTCGATTTTTGACGCCTTAAATATTATCTTTGCTTCAGCCATAAAAGGCGCAGGAGATACACGATTTGTCATGAATGCTGTTGTTGTGATATCAGCATGTGTGCTGGTGATTCCTACCTTTATAGTTATTATTGTGCTTGATTACGGCTTGATGGCTGGCTGGATAATCGCGTCAGCTTATATTGTTTTCCTTGGCCTGGTTTTCTGGTTCCGCTTTCTCGGAGGGAAATGGAAAAGCATGAGGGTCATAGAGGAACCGGCGCCCGTTATCATTCCTGAAATGCCTGAGTGTCCGATTGTGGACATCGAAATATGAAAACTGAAACAGTAGCCGGAAGGCAATATCCGAAAGGAATGGAGTCAGGTATTCTGTGAATCAGGTAAAGGGTAAAGGGAAATGGGTGATGTGAATGAGAACTCAAAGCTAACCCGAATTTGACGAACTGAACTTGTAAACAATAACTGATAATCGATAAATAGAGTCTATTGAGCACAACAAGCCGCGGATGATAACTTGATTGTGAGCAGATCCCTTGTGAGGATTTCTACAACACGTCATGAAGATCTGAATCAGCGTTTTTTTATCGAAACTCATAGTGTATCAGATATAGACAGGAGGGCTTCGCAAACAGCATCCTTGTGATCAAGCATCAGCAGCCTGACGAGGATATCCGGGCCGAAGAGCAACTCACCCAGTTTGTATGCATCCACATCGAGCCTCACTGCCAGTACCCGATGGCCGTGACGTCGCATCAGTCTCTCCACCTGGCGATAAAAGCGTTCGGCACCGTCGTCAGCCAATAACAGCAGACGGGAGATGCGCATACCGCGCGGCATATCACTGCGTCGGTCAACCAGACGCAACCCCTTATCCTCGTCGTCCAGGGTACGCTCCGCATTATCCAGACTGCGAACTACTTGTCCTGCACTGACAGCGTTGAGCAGAACCGAAGTAAGTTTGTGATTGAGCGCGGTTACAAAAATCTTTAGTTCGCTTCCCTGCCACAGCGGCCGGGTTTGTGTGGTCAGAATATGAAGAAGCTGCCGGCCCCGCGGATCAGACTCTACCATCCTGGGCAGCCTTAGCGGCGGGGTGATTATATTTTCCTTTTTACTCTCCCTGCTCCGGGCAAAGGAACATATTTCAGGGCGGGTCAATCGAAGCCAGTCGCTTACATCCATGATAAAAGATATGGTTGTAACGCCCGGTTGAAATGCGATTCTCTCATTTTCCAGTATCGAGCGATCCACATAAAGGTCAAAGGGCAGTATGTCCTTTCCGAACGGGGGCAGGGCGCCTTTCTCGACTCCCACCAGGGCCTTTAATTCCTCATCCGTGGCAAAGCGAACCTTCTGCGATTTCAGGATTTTTCGTATCTTGTTAGAATCCGCTTCCAGGTCTGCTGATAGGACAAAGAGGTGGTAAAGCCCGTTTTTATCCTTCAACATCAGGGTTTTACCGCCAATTTTCTTTTCTTCACCTCTGGCCCTTGCCGATTCGTCACAGGTGCTCGCAGGTGGATGATGACGTTCCCTGTAATTTAACCGGTTCTCTTCAAGTGAATGACGTATTTTTTTCGTGAGATCCATAGTAACAAAACGGCCTTGTTTATTCTTTTACATTTATCTTTGTTGAGGCTCGAATAAATAACTGCCCGGCGACAGGTGTAAGAACCATAAAGGTTAATTTAACATAGTTAAGGTTGTATTTTTAGCACTATTTTCTTCAATATGTATTTCAATCCGCCAGCCAGCCAACCAGCCGAAGGCTGGTAAAAGGCTGGTAGAAGGCAGACAAGCCCGCCACAAAGACTGGCGGGTAAACCCGCCATAAACACGGCGTACAAGTATCCCCGCCCCTTGGAGCGTTCAATGCTTTTTAAGATACCCAATAGCTTGCTGCGGGTTAGTTCATTTCTATCCTTTGAAGAAAACAAAGTATAATCATCAGCCGTTCTAAACCTGATTTAAAGGCATTTCATCCCGGCAAATACAATAATTATACTAGAACATTTCAGGCAAGACCACCTGAAAAATCTTCAGATCATCATTTATTTGCTCCCGATTTATTGCGCAAGAGATGGATTGAGGCTTATGTCTCTTTAGTATTTACTAGAAATATTAAACCGTTATACCTTGATTATGTTTACCCCGCTCCAGAAAGCCCCCGGCTCCTGCCGGAGGCTCCATTTTCCAAGAATGGCCGAGGCCTTTGGGAAGTTATGTTACCGACTGACGGATTTTAGATATTTTTGTTTGTCGGACGGGTTGCGCTCAAAAATACAATCCTGTATCCTCATATTTATGACAACATGCAGACATAAAAAACTTGTCCTCCTTGAAAAGAAGGCAAAGAAGATCCGGTGCCGACACTGTCATCTCACAATTGACGAAAAGGAGCTGGGGAGCGGTTGCTGTCCTGAGTGCCAGGAGGTATACGGCGTGAGGCGGCGGGACTTTGAGGATGTCAGAATAAAAGACAAAGGTGGAGTCGAATACCGATGCGAAGATTGCGGAGCAATCATCATGACCTAATGATATGATGGGATCATGTGAAGATCTTTTCCCCAAGCCTGCCAATATTCATCATGTGACAGCCCGCATCTGGATATTGAATTCTTAAAGTTACGGCTTGCTCCCGGGCAACTCAATTCTCCGCTTTTCAGGGTCGCTCTGCCGCCGATACAATATAACCGCGTGTCCGATGATCCCCACCACCTCGGAACCGGTCTCACTTTCAAGAAAACCTGCTATTTCGTTCTTTTGATCCTTTTCTTTGAAATCAATAAACTTAACCTTTATGAGCTCATGCTGATCAAGGGCCTTTTCAGTAGACAGGCATATTGCCGGAGTCAATCCATTCCGGCCGATAAATACAACGGGCTTTATGCTGTGTGCAAGACCTTTCAGGTGTTTTCTTTGAAAACTATTTAGTTTTTCCATGATTTTCCTTTTTGATGTGGTCAATCCTGCCGGTGACCCCTGATAATATTTAAAGCAAAGGTTTCAGATCCTGGTGGGCCATAGCACAAAAGCATCCTGCAGGCCCAACTTTATAATTTGATTTAACTGTATCCAGCTTAAGATATTTGACCAAATGTGGTCAAGCCTGGCGTTGATTCTTATAGAAAAAATATAAGCCGGGAGCAGGATTAATTCGTTTACTGTTTTCCCATCACTACTTTGATAATTCAATCCGCCAGCCAGCCAACTAGCCATAGGCTGATAAAAGGCTGGTAAAAGGCGGACGAGGGTTCGATCCTGCCTCAGGCAGACAAGTCCCCGCCCCTTGGGGCGTTCAATGCTTTTTAAGATACCCCGCTGCTCTGCGGCAGGGTAGTTTATTATTTATTCAACCTTCCAGGGTACACTGCGTTTTGAGTAAATTCCCGGATCCTGGACGCAGGAGCAAAAAAAAGGTATCCTATATTTATGATCAGGAAGAAGAATGAATATCAGCAAGGCCCGCGCCCGCCTGTTGCGGCGCAAAATACAATCCGTCATGAACTGCTTGCTGAACTGGAGGAAGGGCCGCTGTCGGCACGGGATATTTCCGGCAGGATAGGGATATCCGAGAAGGATGTGTATTATCATCTCGAACATGTACGCACAACTCTTCAGCGTCTTGGCCGGCGCCTTACAGTGCAGCCTGCCGAATGCGTGAAGTGCGGTTTTGTCTTCGAAAAACGCGGGCGTCTCAAAAAGCCGGGCAAATGCCCTGTGTGCCATAGCGAATATATTCGTGCGCCGCTCTTTTTTCTGGACTAGGAGGCGATAAATCCTGTAGTCTTTTTTCAAGCAACATTAAAAAAGTAGATTGTGTCCTTCCAATAAAAGGAAACTATGATGATCAGCAACAGAAAGAAGGCTTTTTACAGGGGTATTTTATTCAGCCTGGTCGTTTTGTTGTTGGTCGTGTTTGATGCTGAAATCCAATCAGTAAGCGCTAATAATCGCACACTTCGTATCGGCGTCTATGAGAACGCACCAAAAATTTTCATTTCGGAATCAGGC
>ERZ795057.188-NODE-188-length-65361-cov-24.152620_pt1 | contig 65361 bp, 74 predicted proteins | sample MGYA00375141_ERZ795057 | MGnify/ENA primary metagenome ERZ795057 (study PRJEB30186, sample SAMN05720163) | activated sludge metagenome | isolation source: Anaerobic digester | place: Hong Kong | collected 2015-01-26 ...
TGTCTGTCCTGGTTGATTGTCTGTCCTGGTTGATTGTCTGTCCTGGTTGATTGTCATTTGTTCGCGTGTGTCAGTATATGCCTGATTTCAGGAATGATAAGTGATTCAACGGCCAATTTTACCGCCCCGGTAGATCCTGGAATGCAGAAGACCGCTTTTCCCCCGATGATGCCGGCAATCGCCCTGGAGAGCATGGCTGCCGTCCCGATCTCGTCATAGCTTTTCATCCTGAAAAGTTCGCCAAATCCGTCTATCCGTTTTTCGAGCAGGGGACTGACCGCCTCAATCGTGCAGTCATCATGGGTCAGTCCGGTCCCGCCGTTCAGGACAATGAAGTTACAGGTGGCAAGCGAGGATGCTAATTCTTCCTGGATCGATTCAATCCTGTCAGCAACGATCTCATAATGTCCAAGAGGAATGTTCTGATCTTCGTAGATGGAGATGATCGTCCTGCCGCTCGTATCTGACTCCCTGTTTCTGGTACTTGAAACAGTTATCACACCACCTACAAGGCGAATGGGTTCTTCATGTCCGGCTTTCATTATGGTGAGGTTTTCGTATTGGTAGGATTTATTTTGTTCTGATGATGTGAATTTCCGAAAAAATAACAGGGACCCCTTTATTTCCAGTAGAAATGAAAAGATGTCTGCCATTTTTGCATTTTCCCCTTTTCCCTGAACACCTCACCTATAGAACAATATAGAGGGATATCCGGTTCCCACGAGGGAATACTTGTCATTTAATAATAGAATTATGGGTTCAAAACCCATCCAACCCCATCATTTCCATTGGAAATCCAAATGAAAACAGGATTTTTCCTGTTTTGTGCTGTTATTTATGTGAATCATTTCCCTATAAACATATAGAGATACTCACAGGTTCAATTGGACTGCAGGTATTTTATTTTCTTCATTCAAACCCCATTATTTCCTGTGGAAAAAGAATTTGTCGTGTATCCCGGTTAATTATCCCCGGGAAGTCTCTATATAACGATAGAGTGATCACCATTCTCAAAAATATCCACCATGTATTGAAGCACTTCAGGAACCGGTCCAAAACTTTTCCACTGGAAATAGAAGGGTGTATTCGGTCTCTGAAGAGAGAGGATATGGAGACAGAGATTCTGTGAATAGCATGAAACTATGGTGATTCATGTATCTCTTCTTTTGTATATGAAAATCGTATAGGGCGATTCTGACTCTTCATTGCTATACATGCGGTAGCCTGGAGGTTTCACGTGTGAAACATGAAAGGATGGGGATATATAGATATATTGTGTTATTATTGTGCATATAGCAGTCAATAGAATGCATTTCAATGAGTTTTTATAGATCTTAAAAGATAATTACAAAATGCTTTTTATTAAAATTTTATTAAGATACAGCATGTATCATTAAAAGAATTTCCAGTGGAAATGATAGGGTGAGGGGTGCATACGAGACAGCTCGAGTATCCAGAGGAAGTTCTTCTTCTTCACATGCACCAGGCATCCTTGATTCTATCTTTTTTCCTCTATTGAACGTGAATTAGATATATTTTCCAGTCGAAATAAAGGGGTTTATAAGATTGAGAAATAATCACATTTTTTACTCTTGAACACATTAAGATCAAAACCCAAGGGGGGTAGTTTCGCATGGAAGAAGACCAGGGTCAATCAATCGGACTTTTTAAAAAATATCTTGGTAATAATAGAATTTTTCAGAATCGGGAAGTATTAAGACATTCCTACCGTCCCCAGATACTTCCACACCGGCGTCCTCAGATCGACCTGGTAGCATCGATTCTTGCACCGTCGTTGAAGAACGAGACACCGTCAAATATCCTTATTTACGGAAAGACCGGGACTGGAAAGACCGCCTGTGTCCGTTATGTGGGGGCAGAGCTCGAAGACGCCAGTTTACACATGGGAACGATATGCCGTGTTGTCCATATCAACTGCGAACAGATTGATACGCAATATCGTGTTCTTGCTCAGATTTCCAAGAGTCTTATCGGTGAGGATGCGTCTTCCAGCGACAAGGTCCGGACTCACATACCCATGACTGGCTGGCCGACCGACCAGGTGTACCAGGAACTCAAGAACCAACTGGAGGCAGAGGGCGGGGTTCTCATCATCGTGCTGGATGAGATTGACAAGCTGGTAAAAAAGAGCGGCGATGAGACGCTGTATAACCTGACCAGGATAAATGGTGATCTCAAGGAATCGAAGGTCAGCATGATTGGCATATCAAATGATCTCAGTTTTAAGGATTTCCTGGATCCAAGGGTCCTCTCCTCCCTAAGCGAAGAAGAACTGGTCTTCCCCCCGTATAATGCACCACAGCTGTGCGATATCCTGCAACAGAGGGCAGATATTGCGTTCATGGAAAATGCACTGGATGATGGAGTCATCCCTCTGTGCGCGGCACTCGCAGCCCAGGAACATGGCGACGCCCGCCGTGCGCTCGATCTCCTTCGTGTCTCGGGAGAGCTCGCTGATCGTGAAGAGGCAGAGAGAGTATCGGAGTCCCATGTCAAGATGGCGCAGGCCAAGATAGAATCAGACAGCATGATCGAGTGCATCGTCACGTTGCCGACCCAGAGCAAGGTGGTCCTCTACTCCATGCTTCTCCTTGAACAGATGGGGCAGAATATCTTTACCAGCGGAGAGGTATCGCGCATTTACAAGGAGATTGCACCGGTTCTTGATATCGATGTCCTGACACACCGGAGAATAACCGATCTCATCTCCGAGCTCAATATGCTGGGCGTCATCAATACGCGGGTTGTCAGCCGTGGTCGATATGGAAGGACAAAAGAGATGTGGTTTGATGCAAATACATCTAAGATATGGGATGTCATCCAGAATGACCAGCGCCTGAGTGCCCAGGGCCTTGGGCAGATGGACATCCAGTGGGTGAAAACCCTGTTCAGGTGAATACCTATGGACGAAAAAGACCTTCTCATTCTCCAGATTTTGGAGGATAACAGCCGTTTGTCACGAGACGAAATGGCCCTGATGGCGGAACTCGAACCCGACGAGATCGAAACACGCATCGCAGCCCTCGAGGAGGGAGGCGTCATCAGGAACTACACCGCCGTTATCGACTGGGATAAAGCAGGAAACGGGGAGGTCGCAGCAATAATCGATCTGAAAGTGAATCCTGAGCGGGACTACGGGTATGACAGGATCGCCGACAGGCTATCCCGGTTCAGGCAGGTCAAATCACTTCGTCTCGTCACGGGTGTCTATGACCTGCAACTCATGGTTACTGGTCGGAACATGCAGGAGATTGCCCGGTTTGTCTCCGAATACATCGCCCCGATGGACAGGATCCGGGAGACAGCCACCCACATCATCATGAGGACATATAAGGAATACGGGCATTCGTTCATGGATCGGGAGACAAAAGAGAGAATCCCCTACTCATTATGAGGGATAGCGATGAAGGATTTCATTTCAAAACGGGCGAAGACAATTCCACCTTCCGGAATCAGGAAATTTTTTGATCTCGCCCTGACAATGGAGGAAGTCATCTCACTCGGTGTCGGTGAACCGGATTTTTGCACACCATGGAATATCTGCGAGGCGAGCATATACTCCATCGAACAGGGCGGGACAGCGTACACCTCAAATCGTGGTCTACAGCCGTTAAGAGAGGCGATCTCGGATTCTCTCGGGAAAAATTATGGCCTGTCATATAACCCCGACAGGGAGATGATCATCACCACCGGAGTGTCCGAAGGCCTGGATATCGCGGTCAGGGCCGTCGTGGATCCGGGTGACGAGGTGCTGGTCGCCGAGCCGTGTTATGTCTCCTATTCTCCCTGTGTTACCCTCGCCGGAGGGATACCGGTACCGGTTCCCTGCTCCGGGAAGGACCATTTCCGGCTGAATCCCGACGTTCTCATGGAAAGAATAACCGCAAGGAGCAAGGTTCTCATCATAAATTTTCCAAATAACCCTACCGGTGCCGTGATGAGGCGTGAACATCTGAAGGCGATAGCCGACATTGTCACCGATCACGACCTTCTCCTCATCAGCGACGAGGTATATTCTGAACTGACCTACGAGAGCCGTCATACTGCCGCAGCGACAGTCGGGGATCTCCGCGAGCGCACGATCACACTGAACGGTTTTTCCAAGGCATATGCAATGACCGGTTGGAGAATTGGGTATCTCTGCGCACCCGAGGATATCTGCAACGCCGCCTTGAAGATACACCAGTACGTGATGCTCTGTGCCCCGGTGATGGGCCAGGTTGCTGCGCTTGAAGGGATACGGAAGGGGGAAGACGAAAAAGACCGCATGGTCAGGGAATACCGCGTGAGACGGAATGTCTTTGTCGACAGCCTGAACAGGATAGGACTCTCCTGCCATCTTCCGGAAGGTGCTTTTTATGCATTCCCGTCCGTGGAGAAGACCGGCATGAACGATGTTGAGTTTGCCGAAACGCTGCTGAAAGAAGAGCATGTGGCAGTAGTCCCCGGCAGTGTCTTCGGCGAAGGAGGGAAAAACCACGTGCGTTGTGCCTATGCCGTCTCCAGGAAGGAATTAAAGGAAGCGATCGTGCGGATGGAGCGCTTCATATCTTCTCACAGAGGATAACCTTTTTCCGATATATACAGGCGAAAATTCACTACCTCATCCATCGTATGTTCAATAATGGTTGTCATGAAAAAAGCACGACTGAATGCTATCGTGGACCTTCTCGCCCTCGTGTTGCTTGTACCGACCATGCTCTCCGGAGTGGTCACCCTCTGGATCCTCCCATCGGGGGGGATCGGGTACCGGGGAGGTGCGGGACTTCTCCAGGAGGCATTCTTCTGGGGGCTTTCCCGGCAGGAGTGGAGAGAGATCCACGATGTTTCCGGTTTGGTATTCTTTCTGGTGATGGCGGTCCACCTTGTCCTCCACTGGCGGTACTTCAGGAATATCCATAAACTTCTGCAATCGAGACAGGAGAACCAGGATGAGGCTTGATCTTTGAAAGAAAGGATTCCTGACCCCGGACATGAGGTATATAGTTTTATGGCGTCCCCTGATCAATAGTAGATGGTTGCATAATGACCTGTACAATAATCGTTGGCGGCTTCTTTGGCGATGAGGGCAAGGGGAAAATTGTCGCCCATATCGCACACCAGGACAGACCAACAATAATTTCGCGTGGAGGTGTTGGTCCTAACGCAGGCCACACGGTTATTGTTGGAGACAAGGAATACGGTGTCCGGATGGTCCCGTCGGGATTCCTGTACCCTGATGCGCGGCTCATGATCGGAACCGGTGTGCTTGTCGATCCAAGGGTTTTCAAACATGAGGTGGAGATGCTTGGAGTCGGCGACAGGATTTTTATCGACAGCCGCTGTTCGATAATCGATGAGGAGCACATCGCCAGGGACAAGTCCAGTGATCACCTTGCAAAGACCATAGGAAGCACCGGGAGCGGCTGCGGACCCGCCAATTCAGACCGTGTCCTGAGAACAGCCCGGCAGGCGAAAGACCTGCCGGAATTGTCCAGGTACCTGACAGACGTTCCGATGGAACTCAACACCGCCATAAAACGGGGAGAAAACGTTCTTCTCGAGGGGACCCAGGGTTTCGGGATATCTCTCTATTACGGGACATATCCGTTTGTCACGAGCAAAGATACCTCGGCTTCACAGATCGCTGCAGATAACGGCGTAGGGCCGACACGCATCGATGATGTCGTGGTTGTCTTCAAGGCATATCCCACCCGGGTTGGGGAGGGCCCGTTTTTGACCGAGATGGATCGGAGTGTCTCGGACCGGCTGGGTATACAGGAATTCGGGACGGTCACCCATCGGCAGAGAAGGATTGGTCAGTGGGACGGCGATATGGCCCGCTACTCTGCGATGATTAACGGGTGTACGCAGGTTGCGATAACCGGTATCGACCGGGTCGACAAGGACTGTTTCGGAGTCACGGAATACGAAAAACTCTCTCGCAAGGCACGCGAGTTTTTGAAGATGGCAGAAGATGACATCGGGTATCCGATAACCCTGATCTCGACAGGTCCCGAAGTCTCCCAGATAATCGACATACGTGAGAGACGATGAAGAGATCACTGCTCCCCATCCTCTGCTGTCCGACCTGCAAGGGTGATCTGGATCTCTCCGTCGTGAAAGAGGATGAATCCGAGATACTCGAAGGCAGTCTGTATTGCAATGCCTGTGGGGTTTCCTACCCGATCAAGGAGGGTATCCCTGATCTCCTTCCCCGGAAAAAGAACATCTAGATATCCTCCGGGAGCTAGCGGGCTGATCCATCCGCACCTATGAACAATTGCCGGCATTGTTGCGCAGATCAAAAAACCCGGAGATACTTTCCAGAAGGAATCACGGTGTAAACCCGGATGTTATGGACTCGAATTCTTATCCTGCCGCTGGCGCTCCTGGCGGACAGGCTGATTGGTGATCCACGTTCCGCTCTCCATCCCGTGGCGCTTGTGGGACGATTCATCGGGTGGTGGGGGCGCCCCGCCCTGGTGCCGCCCTCGATCCAGCGTCTTTTTGGAGTGTTGATGTGGGCATTGACGGTCATTCTCTTTGCTCTCCCTTTCTGTTGCCTCGAACAATTCTTCCCCTGGTATCTCTCCCTTGTTGCAGGTCCCCTCCTCCTGAATTTCTGTTTCGCGTGGCGATCCCTGGAGGAGCATGCCTTCTCGGTCGTCCACTCGCTTCAGGAGGACCTGGCCGATGGCAGGAGACAGGCCTCCCTGCTCGTGAGCCGGAGCACGTCAGATCTCGATCCTGGCCAGGTTCTCTCTGCGGCGTACGAGTCTTTGAGCGAGAACCTCGTAGACAGCATCATCGCACCCCTCTTTTATTTCTCCCTCTTTGGCCTTACCGGTGCTGCAGCGTACAGGGCGGCAAATACGATGGATGCCATGCTCGGGTACAGGGACGAGCGTACAAGGCTCGGGTGGTTCTCTGCGCGGGCAGATGACATCCTCAATTATATTCCCGCACGAATTGCCGGCGCACTCCTCCTCCTCTATTTTGCATGGAAAGGCCGCTTCACATCGGCCTGCGAGACTCTCCGGGATGATAGGCACAAGAGACCCGGAATAAACGGGGGCATTCCCATTGCTATTATTGCAGGTGGAACCGGCGTCATGTTCGAGAAACCGGGAGTGTACCGGATCGGTCCGGGAGTCGTCCCGCTTGAAGAGGCCGGCAATGAGATTGTCGCGGCTGTCCGGGTAGTAACGCTCATGTTTTCGGTTCTTATGGTTGCTGCACTACTTTTATTGGGATCTCTTGCCAAATATACAGGCATATGAAACTCGAGGAACTGAGGTTCGGCACCGAGCTGCTGAAACGCGGTTTTGCATCCATGCAGAAAGGCGGGGTTATTATGGATGTTGTCAATGCCGACCAGGCAGTGATCGCAGAGGAGTCAGGCGCCGTTGCGGTGATGGCCCTTGAACGGGTTCCTGCCGATATCAGGAAGGCCGGCGGGGTTGCACGGATGGCCGATCCGGGCATAATTCTGGAGATAATCGATGCGGTGTCCATTCCTGTCATGGGCAAGGTGAGGATCGGACATTTCGTAGAAGCCCAGGTACTCGAGTCGCTCGGTGTAGACATGATCGACGAGAGCGAGGTCCTCACTCCTGCTGATGAACAGTTCCACATCGACAAGAAACAGTTCACGGTTCCGTTTGTCTGCGGAGCCCGGGACCTGGGTGAGGCGCTCCGCCGCATCCACGAGGGTGCGGCAATGGTCCGCACGAAGGGCGAGGCAGGAACCGGAAATGTCGTTGAGGCCGTCCGGCACATGAGAAATATCATGGGGGAGATACGGGGCCTGCAGGGAAGGAACGACCAGGAGATCATCGACAGGGCCAGGGATCTCGAGGCCCCCCCGGACATCCTGCTCGAGACGGTACGGATGGGAAGGCTCCCCGTGGTCAACTTCTCGGCGGGAGGAATAGCAACACCGAGCGATGCGGCTCTCATGATGCAGCTTGGAGCTGACGGGGTATTTGTCGGATCGGGAATATTCCTCTCTGCAGAACCTGAGAGGATGGCACGGGCGATCGTCGAGGCGGTGAACCACTTTGAAGAGCCTTCCGTAATAGCCAGTGTCAGCAAGGGCCTTGGCGAGGCTATGAAAGGCCTGGATGTTCACACTCTCAGGGAAGATGAGGTGCTCCAGTATCGTGGGCGTTAAAATAGGAGTACTTGCGCTTCAGGGGGATGTAAGCGAACACATATCAGCGTTTTCCCTCGCATTGAAGGCTACCGGCAGGGAAACGGGGTCGGAGATAATCGCTGTCCGGAAGGCGGCGCAACTATCCGATCTCGACGGCTTGGCTATTCCTGGTGGTGAATCCACCACAATATCCCGTCTTATTCAGAAGAACGGGATGTACGATCCTATCATCTCCTTTGACGGCGGTATATTTGCCACCTGTGCAGGCATGGTCCTCCTGGCGTCATGCGTGGACGATCCACGAATAAAGACTCTTGCACTGATCGATATCGACGTGCAGAGGAACGCCTTTGGGAGACAGAGGGAGTCATTCGAAGCAGATCTCGAGGTGGCAGGTCTTGCAGGACCGTTTCACGCGATATTCATACGGGCACCCGTTGTCACAAGGGCGGCACCAGGAGTCGAAGTACTCGCACGGATCGATTCGGGGATTGTCGCTGTAGCCCAGGGCAGGCACATGGCACTCTCATTTCATCCCGAGCTTGGAGATGATCTCCGTATGCACCAGAAATTCATTCAGAAGCTGGAAAAATAACCAGAATCGCTTTTTTCCCAAATGACCGGGTTTTATTAGATGCGTGAGGCACCGGGCGGAAAATCCTGCAAAAAAAATCACGCAATTCTCATCGGGATACCAGAAAATCAAAATGAAAATGGTGTAGCCATTTTCATATGAAAATTAGACGAGGAACAGTGGCGCAAAGACCACCGCCACAATCGACATCAGCTTGAGGAGAATGTTCAAGGCCGGCCCGGCCGTGTCCTTGAACGGGTCTCCCACTGTGTCTCCCGTGACTGCCGCCTTGTGTGCGGGTGATCCCTTTCCACCGGCATGACCCTGCTCGATATATTTCTTGGCATTGTCCCACGCGCCACCCGAATTGGCCATCATGATTGCGAGGACGAAACCACTCGAGATGGAACCGGCAAGCAGACCGGCAAGCGCGGCTTTGCCAAGCAGGATCCCGATGATCAGTGGCGACCCTATTGCCAGGATTCCGGGCAGGATCATCTGGCGGATTGCTGCGTTTGTCGATATCGTGATGCAGGCTTCATAGTCGGGCTCGGCCTTGCCTTCCATCAGGCCAGGGATCTCTTTGAACTGGCGGCGGACTTCATCGACGATGAATCCCGCTGCCTTCCCGACTGCCGTCATTGCGAAACTGGAGAAGAGGAACGGGAGCATGGCACCGATGAGGATTCCCACGAAGACCGTGTGATCAAGCATGTTCACGATATCGAGCTGCACGTTCTGGGAATATGCCGCGAAGAGCCCGAGAGCCGTCAGGGCGGCGCCGCCGATTGCAAACCCTTTTCCGATGGCTGCGGTGGTGTTGCCCACCGAATCGAGAGTGTCGGTAATCTGGCGGACACCTGGCTCCTGGTGTGACATCTCGGCGATTCCTCCCGCATTGTCAGCCACCGGCCCATATGCGTCCACGGAGAGAGTGATGCCGAGGGTTGCAAGCATCCCGACACCTGCAATGGCTATGCCATAGAGTCCGGCCTGGTTTGCTGCGAGAAGGATGGCCGCGGCGATGATCAGGACCGGGATGAAGGTGCTCTCCATACCCTTGGCCAGTCCGGCGATAATATCGGTTGCCGCACCTGTTTCACAGGATTTCACGATTGCCAGTGTCGGGCCCCGTTCGTATGACGTATAGTGCTCGGTGATCAGCCCGATGAGGAATCCTGCAACCAGTCCACCTATGGTCGCCACGAAGACACCGATGAACTGGGGTCCAAGCAGCATGTCTACCAGGTAATACACGGCAAAAACGGTGATGATGAGGCTTGCAAAGGTCCCGATGTTGAAGGCCTTGTGTATGGCCCCGCTCTCGTTTTTGGAAGTCCGTACCAAAAACGACCCAAGGATTGATGCGATGATACCTGCTGCAGCGATAAAGAGGGGCAGGAGAACCAGGTTGATGATGGATACACCGGTGAACTGCGCTGCCGCAGCGGCGCTCACCGCGATGAGCATTGTCGCAACCATCGCACCGACATATGACTCGTAGAGGTCTGCTCCCATGCCGGCGATGTCGCCGACGTTGTCTCCCACGTTGTCAGCAATGACCGCAGGGTTGCGCGGGTCATCCTCGGGAATGCCTGCCTCGACTTTGCCCACGAGGTCGGCACCGACATCGGCCGCTTTCGTGAAGATACCTCCGCCGACACGGGCAAAAAGAGCAATAGAGCTGGCGCCGAGTGAGAACCCGGAGATGACGTTCACGCTGGCAGCAAGATCCAGCGTGCTGAAGGTGCTCACTACGTAGAGAAGCACTGACAGGCCGAAGAGACCAAGCCCGACAACAGACAGACCCATCACCATCCCGCTGGAGAATGAAACCTTAAATGCAGCCGCCATGCCCTGACGGGCAGCATTGGTGGTCCTGACATTTGCGCTGGTGGCAGAATTCATGCCGATAAATCCGGCTGTTGCCGAAAGAATCGCACCGACAAGGAAACAACCCGCGGTAAGCGGATTGATGACGGCTGCGAGCACGATAGCAAGCGCAATGACAAAAACAGCAATATATGTGTATTGCCGTTTCAGGTAGACCATCGCACCGAGATGGATCGCCGAGGCGATCTTCTGCATCACTTCAGTCCCCGTGCCCTCTCTTTTCATTCTCATGTAAGAGATGCCTGCAAAGAGCAGTCCAATCAGGGCACAGATTGGAACAATAACAAAGAGATCCATGTGTAATATCCTCCCTGAAGCTTCGGGAAAGCTTCCTGATGTTTATCCCAGATCATTTTATGCCCGGGGCATAAAAAACAGGTGTATTCTAATTGAAGTCCAAAACCTCGGGAACGAGGCTCTGGAGATCGAGGGATACGGCCAGTCCGGGGGTCGGGTGTATATTCATCTGCTTCTGGAAGGACGTCTGGGACTGCCAGGTTCCGGAATTTACGCACAGGGTGCCCCGGTATTCGGTAATTCCCATGATATGGATATGCCCGGTATGCAGCACCTCGGGAAGCGGGTCTATGATGAGATTATCCTCGCGGCCCGCTGCGATGGGCGTCCGTTTCCCGTAACTCGGCGCAAGATGGCGCCGCTGAAGCATACCGATCATCATCGGTGCGGATTTCTCGTACGACGCACCCGGGATCATGCTGATCATGTCGTCGATGGAGCGCCCATGGTACATCTGTATACGGACGCCCTGGAGATTTACAATAGCCGGGTTTTCGACGAGTATGCAGTTTTTTGGAAATTTTTCCGAGAATTCAGGTGGAATGACAGGCTGCGGTTCGGCATTCCTGACCACGTCGTGGTTCCCTGGCGAGATGACGATCTGTAGCTGTGATGGGAGGTCTCTCATCATGTCAGCAAAGACATCGTACTGTTCGTAGATGTTTCGTATGGTGAGTTCATGTTCCTGTCCGGGGTAGACACCGATTCCATCGACGAGATCCCCTGCGATGAGCAGGTACGAAGCATCCGAATCGTCGAGCCAGTCTGAAAAACGTTTCCAGGCCTCCTCCTGGAAGGTATCACTTCCCACATGTGTATCAGAGATGAGGATTGCCTTCCCCGGATCTTTGGAATGATAGGGTGCGTGGTTGATCGGGACATCGGGCCGGAAGATCTGATCAGCAAAGAAGATCCTCCCGTCACCGGACAGGGTACCCCGGACACCAATCACTTCGTCAGGGACAAGGGTCTCGGCTTCATCGAATCCCGGTCTTTCCTTGTTGAAGAGGACAGAGATATTTCCTGTCGTGTCTTCGAGTTCGGCCATGCGGTGGCCGTTTGTGGTGGTCCGTACATCCATCACGATGCCGAGTATGGAACAGTTCTCCTGCCTGTACCTGCCGGATTTGTGCAGTCCCTCGATCGGGATCGGGTCACAGCGGTTCCGGACCAGGGCGCCCAGCCTGTTGTACCGGTCACGGAAATACTGGGTATAGTCCTGGATGCTCGAGATACTCCCGGAACTTCCGGCAACGCCCCGGATAACCTCGCACGGACTGTCTGACAAAAACCTGCTCCCGTCCCTGTCCGGTGTGACACCAGGGATGTGGCGAACCGAAACCACCACCGTATCACCGGGAAGACCGGAGATGATACGATCGATGAGCCCTGGATCGTCTTTTTCCGCCAGGTACCTGACAACGTCAGGATGGACGTGCATCTTGGTGTCAAGGAATCGCTGCACTATCGTCTGCGCATCGAGCATTGATCATACATTATTGCGAGACCGGATAAAAGGATTTTATCTGCACACGCCCGCACCCCCGGTCCCGATTCAATCTCCCAGAGGAATCCCTTATAAATCGTGCAGTTCAATATACAAAGTTATAAAATGTCGGTATCAGGCGCGGAAAAAAAGGGTCCTTCACTGCTTGAGAAGTTCCGCACGAGCGAGAACAAATGGGTCTCCTGGGCCCGGGAACTTGCCGTCGTGGCCATCGTGGTCGGAGCGATCGCACTCGGCCTCTTCCTTGTATCTGGAACATGGCCCGCTGTCGTGACCATCGAATCTGAGAGCATGGTTCCCCACATGAATGTCGGGGACCTCGTCTTTGTGGTAAGTGCCGACAGGTATGGGGATCTCCAGACCTGGAAGGAGGGTCAGGAGACCGGATATATGAAATTCGAGGATTATGGGGACGTCATCATCTATAAACCAAACGGGGCCACCAGTGTGCACCCCATCATCCACAGGGCGATGGTCTGGGCAGAAGAAGGGCAGACTTTCCAGGTCACAACCGGGAACCTGAATTATTCGTATACCGCCCCTCATGCGGGTTATATCACCAAGGGCGACAACAATGCCGTGATAGACCAGACCGGCTGGGAGAGCGGATACCGGGGACTCGGCCCGCTGGAACCTGTCAGGGATGAATGGCTTGTCGGTAAAGCCCTCTTTGCGATACCGCTGGTTGGCTATCTCCCCCTGCATATCGTTCCTGTGGCAGTCATCCTGATCGCGGCGATGTTACTCTATGAATACTACGTCGACCGGAAGAAGAGCGCCGGCAATAAACCCGGAAAGAAACAGAAGAAGAAATAGTCGCACCATGGATCGGAAACAACTGCTCAGGGACGTCCTCGCGGGCCACCGGCTCACCGAGGGCGAGGCCCTATCGCTCATGTCGGTAAAAGATCGGGGCGTCCTTGACATATGTTCGGCAGCGGACGAGATTCGCGAGGTTCGGGCGGGTGATATCGTCACCTATGTTCGAAACCAGAACATCCACGTCTCCAACATCTGTAAGAACCTCTGTGGTTTCTGCGGTTTCGGGAGGAGAGCAGGTGATGAAGGGGCCTTCCTCGACGACGAGGAGACTGTCCGGAGGAAGGCGCGTCTCGCAGCAGAGAGGCAGGTAACAGAGATCTGCCTGCTCTCCGGAGTACACCCGGATTTCACCCTGGACAGCTACCTGGATATTCTGCGATGGACGGCGGAAGAGGCTCCCGGTGTACACATTCATGCCTTCAGTCCCGACGAGGTTGCACATGCTTCGGCCCGGAGCGGTGTGTCCACGGTTGAGGTCCTGGAACAGATGAAAGAAGCCGGGATGTTTTCTTTACAGGGTACCGCTGCAGAGATACTTGTGGACGAGGTGAGGGCGGTGATCTGCCCACGAAAGATCGATACTGCAACCTGGGTACGGATTATCCAGCAGGCCCATGGCGCTGGCATCCCCACAACTGCGACGATCATGTACGGCTCATACGAAGGAGAACGGGAGAGGATCAGGCATCTCTCAATACTCAGGGACATACAGGACCGGACAGGCGGATTTACCGAGATGATCCCACTCACATACATCCATACCAACACACCGCTCTACCGACAGGGGATCGCCAGACCTGGCGCAACCGGAAGGGAAGACCTGCTCATGATCGCCATCTCCCGCCTCTTTCTCGATAACTTCAGGAATATCCAGGTCTCCTGGGGAAAGCTCGGGACAAAGCTGAGCCAGCTGGCCCTCCTCTCGGGTGCAAACGACCTCGCGGGAACCATGTTCTCCGACGATGTCAGTGCCGATGCTGGTGCCGCTGATGCCGAATTTCTTGACCCTGAGATTATGAAACGAATAACTGCCGATATAAAAAGACCCCTTTGCCAGCGTTACACTGATTATTCACTGGTATCAACCGGTTGATCACGGACTCGGTAAAAGACGCCCCGGTCCTCTTTTTTCGTATCCAGAATTCCCATTTCCTCAAACTGACGCAGGTACTTTGAGATTTCTGTTCTCCGAAGTCCCGTCACTGCAGTGATATCCTCGAGCGTACAGGGTCTCCTCTTCAGCATTGCAAGGATATATGCACCCATATCTCCCGTCGGGATCGAGGCTCCCGGGGCATAGCGGACAGACTCAATGGATTCGGTACCGGGAAGACCAAGGACTTTCGCAATCCTCCCAAGTTCGTCTGCGTCTGCAGGCCTGACCCACTCCTCGGTTCCCGGGCGGTCAAGGGTGTTCAACTGGATCCTGTCGGGCCGGATCCGTCCGATCGCATCACGGAGCCCATCCAGTTCATCGGGCGTGGTATTGAGCCCGGGGATGATGAAGACCTCGAGCCATATCTCGCCATCGAACTCCTGCCTGAAACGGGATAGACCCTCTATGATTTGAGCGGGTATAAGACCGTCTGCAGGGCGGTGGATCCTGTTGAACGTTTTTGGGAAAGTCGAGGAGAGTGTGGGTAGTACGACATCTGCAGGCAGGAGATCAGCTCTCACGTCCGGCATATGGAGGAGCGATCCGTTGGTGAGCACAGCGACGCGATAGGCTGGATAGTCTCTCTTGAGAAGACGGATAATCTCTCCGATAGAGAGTGAGAGCGTGGGTTCACCAGATCCTGAAAACGTGATAAAGTCCAGATCAGGTTCACCTGACAGGAAACGGATAAGTTCCACCTCCGGCTCGCTGACAGGGAAGAACTCCTCCCTCTGTATCGTCTTGTGTGTCGTCGCTCCGCACTCGCAGTAAATGCAGTCGAACGTGCAGGTCTTGAATGGGACCAGGTCGATTCCAAGAGAACGTCCGAGGCGGCGGGAACAGACCGGGCCAAAGAGATGCGTATACTCCATCAGCAGTCAACCGTTTGCACGGGACCTGTAATAATTCTGGTGAAACTACCAGATTCTCATATGAGTAATAATAAATAAACCGAGTACCTTAACGCTGAAGCATGGTCAAGAAGTTACCATTAATCCTTGCACTGTTTCTGGTTGCAGCCATTACCCTGTTCTGCGGGTGTGTTGCTCCCGAGGAAGGAGTGGCGCCTGGAGAAGGTGCCGCAGGAGAGAAAATTACGGTTAAGGTCTTCCATGCCGGAAGCCTTACCGGGCCGTTCGAAAAGATCAAGGCCGAATTCGAGGAGAAGTATCCCAACACCGAGGTTCTTCTGGAGCCCGCGGGAAGCGTTGAATGTGTAAAGAAAGTGACGGAGACCGGCAAGCCTGCCGACGTGGTAGCTTCGGCCGACTATGCGCTGATCCCCCAGTACATGGTGCCTGACGACGCGGACTGGTACCTCACGTTTGCCAAGAACACGATGACACTGGCTTATACCGATCAGAGCCGGCATGCTTCCGAGATCACCGCTGACAACTGGTATGCCATCCTTGGCCAGGAAGGCGTGAGATGGGCTTTCAGCGACCCCAATGCCGACCCTTGCGGCTACCGGACACCGATGGTCATCAAACTGGCAGAGGGCTACTATGGCGATGAAGCCATATTCAAGAATCTCGTAGAAGACCACAGCAATATCGTGGCCACGTTCGAAGACGGGGTCTGGACTATTGACGCAACAGATCCGGCTCCTGACGGAACGAAACTGACGATCAGGCCAAAGAGCGTGGAGCTCGTCCAGATGGTCCAGGCCGGCGGAATCGATTATGCCTGGGAGTACCGGAGTGTTGCCGTCCAGAACGGTCTCAAGTTCATCGAACTGCCCGAGCAGATCGATCTCTCGGCCATCGAGTATGCCGATAACTACAAGACCGTGAAAGTGAAGTCAGTCAAAGGCGATGATGTCACATACTACACCGGCTCACCGATCGTATACGGTGTCACCGTGCCGAAGATCGCCGAGCATCCCGAGATGGGCCTCGAGTTTGTGAAGATGCTGATCGGACCCGTTGGACAGGCCATACTGACCAGTGACGGACAGCCGCCCATCATTCCTGCCGGGGGGTACGGGGATGTCCCGGCGGAACTTTCAGGCATGGTTGCAATGAAGGCCTGAAACTACCTTTTTTTTGTCTGAAAAAGATAGTACATCAGGCAATGAACATGGAAATATGCTATACCCCGATAGGAATAATCCATTCAGATTTCACCGACCAGGAGGCCACACCAATCCAGGGGATCTTCAGCAGTTCTGATGGATACATCGAGATCTTTCCTGAATTTTCCCCTGGCCTCAGGGACCTGGAAGGGTTTTCGCACCTGTTCCTGATATACCATTTCCACCGGGCACAGAAATGGACAAGCTTCTGCCGCCCGTTTGTTGACCTGAAGTCGGAAAAGGGAATATTTGCAATACGGCATTTCAACCGCCCCAACCCGATCGGACTCTCGATTGTAAACCTCGTATCAATTGATGGAAACATCGTGCGTATCTCAGGGGTAGATGTACTTGACGATACGCCACTCCTTGATATCAAGCCATATATCTCCCAGTTCGATCATCGAGAGAATGTTCGATCCGGGTGGGTGGATGACCAGGACATGCAGAAGGTATGGGGTTCGGGGGCCAGTCCCGGTGGGTTGAAGAAGGTCACCGATTGAGCGGATAATCATCGAGTGCGCGATGAAGAATCTTTGGGAATTCTGGATATCACGAAGGTCACGGCCCGGTGTGTGGGATCAGTGCCTTGTAGCGTTTGCCATCATCGGCAGTATTCTTGTCATGCTGCCACTGCTTGCGCTGGCCAATATCACTATCGGTCAGCTTGCCGACCTCTCCTACCTTCTCGAGGTGGCCACCGACAGGCAGGTCATCGGCTCGATAGTCCTCACGTTTTCGGCAGGACTAAACGCCGTTCTCATCCTCCTGATCCTTGGGACACCCCTCTCCTATGTCCTTGCCAGGACGCAATCGAGGTTCAACCAGGCCGTGGAAAGCCTGATTGACATACCCCTGGTGCTGCCGCATACGGTCGCGGGGCTGATGGTGTACATCCTCTTCATGCAGAGAGGGCTTATCGGAGCTCCGCTGGCCGGGATGGGATTCTTTTTCGAGGACGCCTATCCCGGAATAGTGGTGGCGATGCTCTTTGTCGCGATGCCGTTTTATATCAATAGTGTCAAGGAGGGATTCCAGAAGGTCCCTGTCCACATGGAGAACGTAGCAAGGACACTTGGTGCCACCAGGTTCCAGGCCTTCTGCCTCGTGGTGCTCCCGAGCAGTGTCCGCCACATCCTGAACGGGTCCATCCTCGCCTGGGGAAGGGCCATCAGCGAGTTCGCGGCCGTGATCATGATTGCATATTACCCGATGATCATCTCAACGCTGATTTACTACCGGTTCACGACTGGAGGGATAAAAGAGAGCACCGCAGTGGCTTTTGTCATGATCGTTGCATGCCTGGTCGTCTTCCTCGTGCTCCGGACGATAACGAGATTCGTGGGGAGGTACGATGATCGAGTTTGAGGATGTCAGCCTGACCCTTGGTGATTTCTCACTCCACCAGGTATCACTCGCCATTCATGACGGTGATTACTATGTCATCATGGGTCCCTCGGGTGCGGGAAAGACGATCATCCTGGAGACGATTGCAGGTCTCCATGTTCCCGAATCAGGGCGTGTTCTGCTGGATGGTAAGGATATGAGGTCGATTCCCCCCGAAAACCGGAATATCGGCCTCGTATACCAGGACTATTCGCTCTTTCCCCACATGAAGGTTGAAAAGAACATCGCCTTTGGCATGAGGATGAGGAAGATACCACAGGCAGATATCGAGAGGCAGGTAAGGTCACTCATGAAACGATTCGGAATCGCCCACCTGGCACAGAGATCACCCCTCACCCTGAGTGGCGGGGAACAGCAGCGTGTCGCCATTGCCAGGGCTCTTGCCATAGAACCCGGTGTCCTGCTCCTTGATGAACCCCTCTCCGCTCTCGATCCCATGACACGGGAACTCTTCGTTGAAGAACTGAGAACTATCCACAGGGAGCAGGCGCTCACCATCGTCCAGGTGACACACAGCACCAGTGAGGCAAGCGAGCTTGGCACCAGGATGGCGATGATCATGGACGGCAGGCTCGTCCAGGAGGACAGGGTGGAACATATCCTTCGATCTCCAGGGACAAACCGGATAGCACGGTTCATCGGCTACGAGAATATCTTCGACGGGGTAGTGCGATCATGCGAGGACGGCCTTTCCAGGGTGGAGACAGACGGAGTCTCAGTGTGGGCAGTTTCGAGCGCTCCTGTCGGGCAGAGAGTCGCGTTCTGCATCGGTGCAGACGAGATCTCCCTGTATAATGAAGTGATGGACGGAAGTGCCCTGAACGTTTTTCCAGGCGCGGTAACAAAGATTACGATATCTGGCGCGCTTGCACTGATCACCATTGACATCGGCATCATGATAAGCGCAGTGCTCACGAGAAGATCTGCAACTGAAATGGGAATCGAGGCAGGGGCGAAAGTATTTATATCATTTAAAGCCAGTGCAGTGCACGTGATGGATGAAGACGAAAGTCCCGGGTTGACACATCACGATCCAATGGCAGCAACATAATATATATCTGCACATATGAGCAAAATTATGGAGAATCAACCATGAAAGTATGCATAACATCCAAGGGGCCAGGCCCTGATGACATGATGGAGGAGAGGTTCGGAAGAGCTCCCTTCTTCATCTTCTTCGATACTGAAGGCGAAGAGCACAACGCTGTTGAGAACCCGTTTGCAAGTGGTGCCGGCGGTGTCGGTCCGAGAGCTGCCCAGGTGCTCATAGATAACGGAGCAAAGGCTGTTGTGACAGGAAATGTCGGGGGAAATGCCCTCGGGGCTCTCCGGGCAGCCGGAATATCGATCTATTTCTTACGGGAACCAGGGACAGTAAAGGCGGCTTTTCAGCAATTCAAGGATGGAAAACTGACAGAAGCAGTCTAGGGCCCGTATGAACATTATCGTGGCAAGCGGCAAGGGCGGCACCGGCAAGACACTCGTGGCGGCGAACCTTGCCTACGCTCTCTCTGATCAAAAGGAAGTGCTTCTCGTCGACTGCGATGTCGAGGAGCCGAACCTCCATCTCTTCTTCCCGCAAGGAGGATACGAACTCCCGGTGACAACACCGGTCCCTGTATTCGATGCCGATCGGTGCACTGGCTGCGGGAGATGTGCGGAGGTCTGCCGGTACGGGGCTATTACCGTGCTGAAAGAACCTCCTCCACTCTTCTTCGAGAAACTCTGCCACTCGTGCGGAGGCTGCGAGATGAGCTGTCCCGAAGGGGCTATTCATGAAGAGGAACGCGCGATAGGAAAGATCCGGTTCAGTAATCCACGTGATAATATCATTCTCATCTCGGGTATCCTCGATGAAGGCGAAGTGATGGCCCCCAGGGTCATCGCGGCCGCCAAGTCGTATGCAGGAGGGCACCCGACAACCATCCTTGACGCATCACCCGGAATTGCCTGTCCCGTGGTAGAAGCCATGCAGGGAGCCGATTATTGCATCCTCGTCACGGAATCGACACCGTTCGGGCTCCATGACCTGGCTCTCGCCGAATCCGTGACACGATGTCTCGGCATTCCCTCGGGCGTCATAATAAACCGGTTTTCAGAAGAGGATGACCAGGTAACGGATTTCTGCCGGAGTAAGGATCTCCCTGTCCTGATGACCATTCCATTCGATCGGGAGATCGCCCGCATCCAGAATACCGGGGGTCTCATCAGTGAAAGCATGCCCGCATACAGGGAAAAATTTGCGGATCTCTTCTCCAGGGTTACGAGCGCCGGAGGCTTTTCGAGATGAAAAAGATCGTTGTCATAAGTGGAAAGGGTGGCACCGGCAAGACTATCTTTACCGCGTCACTCACAGACCTTATCCCCGGTCCCATTGGGATTGCCGACTGCGACGTCGAGGCAGCCAACCTTGCACTCCTCCTGGAACACGTTGATCTCCGATCGAGACCGTTCTCAGGCCTTGAGAAGGCAGGGATCACACAGGACCTGTGTGTCGGGTGTGGCCTCTGCAAAATAAATTGCCGTTTTGACGCGATAGAATGCCAGGACGGGGAATACACTGTGGATCCTGTCCACTGCGAGGGATGCGGAGTCTGCGTGGATATCTGCCCCGAAAAGGCGATTGTCATGGGACCGATGAGAGACGGGACGATCTTCCTCTCCAGAACAAGCAAAGGACTGATGTCCCATGCGGAATTGTGTGCGGGTTCAGGGACGTCGGGGCTTCTCGTTGACCAGGTGAAAAAAGAGATAACCGGTGAGATGGGAGACGAGAAAGCACTCATCGCCGACGGTCCACCGGGTATCGGGTGCCCGACAATATCGGCGGTCAGCGGCATGGATGCCGCTGTTATCGTCACCGAACCGAGCGTATCAGGGCTGCACGACCTGGAAAGACTTGTCAGGATGGCTCGCGGCTTCGATATTCGCCTGTTCCTCGTTATCAACAAGTATGACCTTGAACCCGGTATGAGTAAGAAGGTCGAAGACTATGCATCAAAAGAGAAGATACCGGTTATTGGGTGCATACCATTCGATCCGGCAGTTGTCGATGCAGTCAGGAAAGGCATTCCCCCGACACGGCAGGACTCTCCGGCATCACAGGCTATCAGATCGGCATATGATAAACTGGCAGAGATGATGGAACTGGTATGAGGGTAGGAGACAGGGAAGGAAACGGTCCGGGCGTATGCCGGCGCAGGGGAAGGCCAAGACTGCGCCGGATGGATGAAGAGAGTATGACGGGGAGATGCTACCACCCGTGTGTCGTCATGGGGGAGCCGAGAGAGATGGTGATGATCAATCCTGATGAACTGGAGGTGCTTCGCCTGGTGGATCTTCGTGGGCTTGGGCAGGAGGAGGCAGCTCTTGAGATGGGGATCTCACGACGCACATTATGGAAAGATCTCCATCAGGCCCGCCACAAGGTTGCCGACGCACTGATCAACGGCAAAATTATAGAAATAGAGGGGTGCCGTGATAAAAACAGTGCCATCTGCCAGCGGAATGACGTATTCGACGGGAATATCGAAGATGATAGTGACTGAAACCTGTTCTTCCGCAAGAGTTAGTTATTTATATTTTTACACATATGTGTAATAATAACAAAAATGGAGGTAAAGAGATATGCCAGGTTTTAACGGAACCGGACCTATGGGTCGCGGCCCCCGCACCGGGTGGGGACGTGGCTATTGCGCACCGCCCCGGGCGGCAGGAACCAGCACAGCACCGGAAGGTGAAGAGGTTGCACAGTCTGCAAATCCAGAGCAGCAGCCCCCCTATGGACAGGGGTACCCCGGGGGCAATTATCCGGTCTATGGCCGGGGTCGGGGTGGCTTCCCGCGGGGATGCGGAAGAGGCTTTGGCTGCGGCGGCGGACGTGGAAGAAGGGGATCCTGGTAAAGGAGTGGTATCGGTTGAAGGTCGGTATCGCAAATGATGATGGCATGGTCTCCGCTCACTTTGGCCATTGCAGGGAATACTCGATTTACACGGTTGAGAATGGGACGTTCTTACGAAGAGATATTCCAAATCCCGGTCACCAGCCGGGAGCTCTCCCGGCCCTGCTTAAAAAGGAGGGTGTTACACACGTAATAGCCGGAGGAATGGGTCCCAAGGCTGTTGAAATATTCCAGAGCCATGGAATCCAGGTTCTCATGGGCGTGACCGGGGAAGTCGATTCTGTAGTGAAGGACTTCCTGGAAGGCAATATCGTTTCAGGCGAGAGTACCTGTCACCACGTGTGACCGGTTAGAGATCAGGAGAGGAGGTCAAGTGCCTCTTTTCCACTCATTCCCGTTTTTACACCAAGATCTTCCGCGTTTTTATTTGCTTCACGGATCGTTCCATCCAGCAGATCGTCGATAGTCTCAATCGATGCAGACCGTGTCGGACGTACCCGGGCGGCAGGATAATCGAAGGTGGCGAGTGCGGCTACATCGAATGCACCGCATCCCACAAGTCCCTTTGAGGTGACTATGCAGACGAGATTGACGGGTCCGAGCGGTATGATGTATCCTGTTCCGGAAGAATTCTTCAGTTTGACTGTATACTGTTGCATGCAATATCTACTGCAGGGTAGACGCTAAAACCCAATAATAATTGGTATTTGCACGCTCCTTTCCGTATCGCATCTATTTAATAGCAGGGGATGTATACACAACAGGTATTGTCAATGGTTAGCATGCGAAAAGATGACCTGCCTGAAAAAGAGGCGGGACGGATCCTTGACGATGTCCTTGACGGACACCGGCTCACACCGGAGGATGCATACGCGCTCTTCTCTCTCAATGACCGCCGGGTATGGGACGTGGCGGAAGCTGCTGATTGGAAGCGGAGCAGGTGTAACGGGGAGGTCGTCACCTACGTGCGCAACCAGAATATCAATGTCACGAACCTGTGCATCAATTCCTGTGGATTCTGCGGGTTTTCAAGAAAACCTGGTGATGGGGACGTTTACTACCATGACAGCGACATGGTCAGGAAGAAGACCCGGGAGGCCCAATCGAGGGGTGTGAGCGAGATATGCACGGTGAGCGGCCTCCACCCCGATTTTGACGCATACTCGTACGTGGACATAATCTCAACCATTCGCGAAGCGGCCCCGGGCATCCATATCCATGCGAGCAATCCGATGGAGGTCGCATACGGAGCACGGAAGAGCGGGATATCAACGGTCGAGATGCTCACGATGCTGAAAGAAGCCGGGCTGGGCTCACTCTGCGGGACGGCGGCTGAGATCCTGGTCGACGATGTGCGAAAAAAGATCTGTCCGGGCAAGGTTTCGACCGCCGAATGGGTGCGGATCATCAGGGAAGCCCACGCGCTCGGCATCAGGACCACCGCTACGATCATGTACGGTCACTGCGAGAGCGTCGCCGACCGTGTGGAGCACCTTGCCGTTCTCCGGGATATCCAGGATGAGACGGGCGGTTTCACCGAGTTTGTCCCACTCTCGTTTATCCATATGAACACCCCGCTCTACCGGAAAGGGCTCGCCCGGGCCGGAGCTACGGGGAGGGAAGACCTCCTGATGACTGCGGTCTCCCGGCTTTTTCTCGACAATATTCCGCATATCCAGGTCTCATGGGTCAAGACCGGGTTGAAGATGGCACAACTGGGCCTGATGGCCGGTGCAGATGATCTTGGTGGCACGATGTTTGAGGAGAGTATATCGAAGGGAGCCGGCGCGCTCAATACAGATTATCTTGATCCGGCAGAGATGAAACGAATCGCCGAGGACCTGGGAAGGACACTGCGCCGCCGCGACACACTATACAATGTGATCTGAGCACAAAAGGCGCTTCATCAGTTGATATTCCGGAAAGGATGCCGGGTGTCAGAAGGGACAAACGCGAAAAAGAAGATATTCATCATCAAACGAGGCGATCCGATCAACCAACGTGATCCCCCTGCATGGATATGAACATTTTGAAAGATGAATGTGGCATACTCTATCGTCACACCGTGTGAGATTTTTTTAGTCCGCAGGATTCAGGAGCTGCACAATTTTATCTCCAATCTCATCGGCTTTCTTGAGTGCCCTGGTATCCTTGAGGATGTCCCCTTCCAGGTAGCCTTTTCCGCGTGCCCATCCCAGGTAGGAAAATTCGTGCGTGTTCAGGAATCCCTCAAGTGTCTCGATGGTCCTCGCACCACCCTTGTTTGCGCATATGGCAACCGCCACCGCTTTTCTTCCGGCCAGTTTCCTGCGATGGTAAAGCGAGTAACTCCGGTCAATGAAGTTCTTGATATGCCCGCAGACATCGTAATAATACGTGGGAGATCCGATGACCAGCACTTCGGAATCGATCACTTTCTGCATGATCTCCCCCCAGTCGTCATTCTGGATGACACACCAGTCCTTCTCCTTGCATTTTTCACACCCGAGACAGGGTCTGATCTCCTTTCCTGCCAGAGACACAAATTCCGTGGAGATTCCCGCATTCTCGCAGCGTTCGAGAATTCTCCTGATGAGGAGGGATGTATTTCCATCTTTTCTCATGCTGCCTGAAATACCAAGCACCGTCATATTCTTACACTGGCTTTACGACATTTTGATATTTGTGATGGTAACACAAAGGTCCAGACCTTCAAATACTGCTAAGAGATCCTGTTCTGGCCAGTGATCAAAGGAAAAAAGGTGTGATTGGCATCTGCAGTCACTGCACCCGAATCCGGTCACCGGAAGGGCTGGCATGAGCCCGGCCAGCCGGCATTCCATATCATCGTTCGTTGGTGCGCATATGGCAGAAACCAGGGAAAAGGCAGGGTGAGCAAGAATATAATCGATATGCCACCTCTGCGTATCACCCGGGTGCCGCGAATACCGGATATGCCGCGCTACCCTCAGGAGGCCTCCCGGGCCCCTGGCAGAGCCGACATACACATGCCAGCCCCCGGAAAAACCGAGTGTTCCCAAGGCTCCGATATTCACACTACAGGGAGAATTTTGAAGAACAAGGCAATAAACTCCTTTATTCATAGGTGAGACGTATCAATTCACGGGCTCCGGCTATATGCCGGCATCCTCCAGTCTCAACCGGTGCTCCATGCCCTGGGTACAGCCCCTCAACATCAAGGGTGGCAAGACGGTCCAGGGAATCCAGAAGATCGGCGCGGCTTCCTCCTAAAAAATCGAAACGACCGAATCCCCCACCACAAAAGACAGTATCTCCGCTGATCAGGGCCGCCTCATCTTCGTTGTACAGGCAGATGCTCCCCGGAGTGTGACCAGGGGTATGCAGTACTCTGAAATGTCCTGTCATATCGCCGTCTTCAAGGAGCCTGTCTGCAACGATACCGGGTGAACGGGCACCGAAATTGACAGAGAGGCTCTTTGAATCATCCTGCAACCCGGGCCCGTCGAGACGATGGATGCATACCGGTGCATCGCACAGGTGGGCAATCTCTCGTACATGGGCTATATGATCGTAGTGGCAATGGGTAAGAACTATCATCTCGATCTCATCTTTATATTGTGCGACCACACCGGGAAGTACCGCGGCATCAACGAGCACGTTTCCGGAAAGATACGAATTTCCCAGAAACCCCCCACCCGGGATCCACCTCACTGGCATGCAGAATAATAAGTACTCGGGACAAATGTGTCTTATGCATACCCTGGTCCGGGAGTGCTTCACCGGCATACCGGAAATCGTCGAGTCTTTGGCCCGCAAAGAAGGTGGAAACGCACGAAAACTCGCCAGTGCGGTGGCGAGGGGGAGGGTGGTGATACCTGCCAATCCTGCACGGGAACACCGGCTCTGCGGTATCGGTGAAGGCTGCACCGTCAAGGTGAACGTGAATATTGGCACTTCCGGGGAAAGATGTGACGAGTCGCTGGAAGTTGCCAAGGCGAAGACCGCCCTTTCAAATGGCGCGGACACCCTCATGGACCTCTCCACCGGTGGAGATCTGCCATCGATACGAAGAAAGATCCTTGAGATGGATGTCCCTGTCGGGACCGTCCCTGTCTACGAGGCCGTCCGAAGGGCTGGCAATGCCGCCGACGTCGATTCCGATCTCCTCTTCTCGGTAATCCGCGAGCACTGTCGTGACGGTGTGGACTTCCTCACCCTTCATTGCGGCGTCAATAAAGACGCACTTGCCGCCCTGTACAGTGACCCGCGCATCATGTCCGTGGTCTCAAGGGGTGGAGCGTTCCATGTTGCCATGATGTCCGGGAGGGATGAAGAAAATCCCCTGTTCAGCGAGTTTGATTACCTGATGGAGATCCTTGCCGAATACGAGGTGGTGGCAAGCCTCGGTGACGGGATGAGGCCGGGATGTATCCAGGATGCGGATCGCCACGCAAAGACCGTGGAGTACCTGAACCTGGGCCGTCTCGCCAACCGGGCACTGGATGCGGGAGTCCAGCGGATGATAGAGGGGCCAGGCCACCTGCCGATCGAGCAGATTGGATACAACGTCAGGATCATCAAGGAGCTGTCAAATGATGCTCCACTCTACCTGCTCGGCCCGCTGGTGACAGACATCGCCCCGGGGTATGATCATGTCGTCTCTGCAATAGGTGGTGCGGTGGCATGCATGCATGGCGCCGATTTCCTCTGCATGGTCTCCCCGAGCGAACACCTTGCGCTCCCCCTCACAGATGACATCGCTGAAGGAACGAGGGTTGCACGGATTGCCGCTCACATCGGAGATCTTGTCCGCAGTCCCGACGGGTTCAGGATGCCAAGAGAGATCCGTATGGCTGAAGCGAGGAAGCGGCTGGACTGGAAAGAACAATTCTCGCTTGCTCTCTTCGGGGAATACGCACAAAAAATTCATGAACGCGACGGCGAACTCGATACCTGCTCGATGTGCGGGGATCTCTGTGCGGTGAAGATGGTGCGGGAGATCTTCGAGAAGAGAGAAAGCTGAAGAAAAAACCGGCACGGATCACTTCAATCCGTTCAGAATTCAGACAGGAGTGGACCAATCCCGCCAAATTCAACCTATTCGCCTCCTCGCTGTTTTGTGTGGGGAGACTGAATCGAATTGTTACTGCATACCAGTTCAGTCACCTACAACCGCCGCCGGGGCGCCCTCACGTTTAACTCGTACCCAATTGCTTATATTTTGGCTGTGAATCAGCCTCGTGGTATTTACGGGGGCGGCGGCGCGGGCATCGCACATGGGGGTGTAGGGGCGGATAGCCCCCTCAACATGATCAGGTTCATCAATCCTGCCCACACCAGGGAGAAAAAAGCCATTTATTCTGTTTCCAGGATCCTGATTGCGAAGAGTGCGGCGTTCTCTCCGTTATCGATTCCCACGCATGCGACGGGTACTCCCTTCGGCATCTGGACGATGGAGAGGAGCGAATCGATACCCTGCAGTTTCCCGGATACCGGGACTCCGATGACCGGTTTCTTCGTTTTTGAGGCGATAACTCCTGGCAGTGCAGCGGAAAGCCCGGCGATTGCGATGTAGACCTTGCAATCGCTCTCCCTGATATACTCGTCCAGGCGGTCGGGGTCGCGGTGGGCAGAGATGACCTGGAGATCATATGTCTTCCCGTGTTCCTTCAGGACATCTGCAGCCATCCCGGCAACGGCCGCATCAGATACCGATCCGCTCACAATCGCAACATCTACCATAAATGCCATCCAAACTTATATTTCGTCATTATAAAAATACTATGGACTGATTTCAATGGAAAATGAACCACTCCTGATGCTGCCCGGCCCGGTACCCATACCGGAGCGTGTCCGTGCCGTGATGATGAGGCAGGCGATCAATCATCGCGGGGATGAATTCGGGTCGGTCTATGCCGATTGTACACGGGTTCTGAAGACCGCGTTCGGGACAGCCAGCGATCTCTTTGTCATCAGCGGATCGGGGACGGCCGCGATGGAAGCGGCGGTAGCCAACTTTGGAAGGGAGAGAAAGATTGCCTGCCTGGTGAACGGCAAATTCGGGGACCGGCTCTTCAGGATTTCACAAAGGTATGGTTCGGCCAGCCCGATTGCCTCGGAGTGGGGAACACCCCTCGACCTGGTTGCGCTCGAATCTGCACTCGAATCCGGTGCAGAGATGGTGACGCTGGTTCATAACGAGACCTCGGCGGGTATCAGAAACCCTGCCGAAAAAGTGGGAATTCTGGCCAGGAAATACGATGCGCTCTTCGTGATGGACGGGATCACCTCGATTGCAGGTGACGAGGTGTATGCCGATAAATGGGGTGCGGACGTGGTCGTGGTCGGCTCACAGAAGTGCCTAGCCGCCCCGGCCGGCCTGTCCGCGATATCGGTGAGCGACAGGGCCTGGGAGAGGATCGCCGATCACCGGCCATTCTATCTTGATCTTGCAGCATACCGGAAGAGTGCCGGTGCGAAGTCGATGCAGACACCCTATACCCCGGCAGTCCCCCTCTTCCTGGCACTGAGGGAGGCGTGCATGATCATCGAGGAGGAGGGCCTCGACAACCGCATAGCACGTCACAGGACGCTTGCGAATGCGGTGAGGGCAGCGGTGGATGCATGGGGACTTTCAATGTTTCCGGAAATTGATGCGGATCATGCATACTCGAATACCGCAAGTGCAGTCAGTCTCCCGGAGGGCGTTTTGGACAGCGCATTCCGGGGATTGGTAAAAGAGATGGGAATCGAGATCGCAGGGGGGCAGGACCACCTGAAGGGGAGAATATTCCGCATCGGAACCATGGGGGCTGTTGGCGCTCCCGAGATCCTCGCGACCCTGTCGGCCGTCCAGTATTCGCTCCAAAGATGCGGATATACTCCTGCAGGTGACGGAGTCATGGCTGCAGCCGGGGTGCTGGGATGAGGGTTGGTGTGGCCGACACCACGTTTGCCAGAGTCAATATGGGAAGCTTTGCCGTCGATGAACTTCGGAAGCATGCGAGCGTGAAGGTCGAGCGGGTGACGGTTCCCGGTATGAAAGACCTGCCCGTGGCCTGCAAGAAACTGATCGATGAGAGGAACTGTGATATCGTGATGGCGCTTGGAATGCCCGGGGGCCAGGAAAAAGACAGGCTCTGTGCCCACGAGGCGTCCCAGGGGCTCATCCTCTGCCAGCTGATGACGAATACCCACATCATCGAGGTGTTTGTCCACGAGGACGAGGCGAAGGATGACCAGGAACTTGCGTGGCTTGCCGAGCAGCGGACGCGTGAACATGCGGTCAATGCCATCAGGCTCATCCTCTATCCCCGCGAACTGGAAAAGCAGGCCGGAAGCGGGCAGCGCCAGGGATTCCCGGATGCCGGTCCCGCCCGGAGATGATCGTGGCAACCGTTTATGAATAATCAGGCAGAAGATCTTTGGAGAAGGTAATAATGAGTATCAAACTTGGATTCGTGGTATCAGAGTTCAACCGTGACATCACCTACATGATGGAGGTTGAAGGCCGGGAACACGCCTCGTTCCTGGGAGCGGAAGTGACAGACTGCATCTATGTCCCGGGAGCATATGACATGCCCCTCGCGATAAAGAAGATATTATCTGAGGGGCGGGTTGACGCGGTCGTGACCATCGGATGCGTAATCGAGGGCTCCACCCAGCATGATGAGATCGTTGTCCAGCATGCTGCACGAAAGATAATTGATTTGAGCCTTGAATACGGAATTCCGGTAACCCTCGGGATCTCAGGTCCCGGTATGACCCGTCTTGAGGCCAACGAGCGGATCGATTATGCAAAGCGGGCAGTGGAATCGGCAATCAAGATGGTACAGCGATTGAAATGAGGAACCTCTCGGATAAGGTCTCCGGGCTTGCCCCATCGGCAACGATAGAGATCTCGAACCGGGCAAGACAGATGCAGAGAGGCGGTATCGATGTGATCAGCCTCTCCATCGGAGAACCTGACTTTGATACCCCCCTGCACATCAGGGATGCATGCATCTCTGCGCTGATGAGAGGGGAGACGCATTATGCGCCGAGTAATGGCATCCCGGAGCTCCTGGAAGCAATAGCCGGAAAGATCGAGGCGGAAAATGCTTTTTCCTGTGCCCCAGAGCAGGTCATCGTGACATGCGGTGCAAAGAGTGCGATCTACGAAGCGGCCGAAGCGGTGCTAAATCCGGGCGACGAGGTCATCATCCTGGACCCCTCCTGGGTCTCGTACGAACCGATCGTCCGCATCGCCGGCGGCCGGCCGGTCCACCATCTCCTGTCAACCGACACGTTTCAACCCGATGATTCACTGCAGGAACGGGTAACACCGCGGACCAGGATGATCGTGATAAACTCACCATCAAACCCGTCCGGAGCCGTCCTTGAGAAGAAATCCCTGAAATTACTTGCCGATCTCTGCGAGGATTATGATATTTTTGCCGTCTCCGATGAGATATACGAGAAACTGACGTACGGCAAGGAACACGTCTCCCTGGCGTCCATCGGGGACATGGCAGGAAGGTGCATCACCGTAAACGGCTTTTCGAAGGCATATGCGATGACAGGATGGAGGCTTGGGTATGCAGTAGCTCCCCCCGAGATCATCAGGGAGATGTCAAAGGTTCAGCAGCATACGGTGAGCCACCCCACGACGTTTGCCATGTATGGTGGTGTGGCCGCCCTTGTCGGCGACCAGTCCTGCGTGGAGATCATGAGAAAGGAATTCCGGAAGAGGCGTGATTTCCTGGTGGCTGAACTGCGCCTGATGGGATTTTTTGTTGCCCCGGCGGACGGGGCATTTTATGCCTATGTCAGGGTTGATGGCGATGATGTCGATGTTGCCAGGAGATGGCTTGAGAAGGGGAGGGTGGCCGTCACACCCGGTTCCGCGTTCAATACACCCGGGTGGGAGCGGATCTCGTACGCGACATCGATGGAGAGACTGGAAGACGCCGTGGCCAGGATCCGCGTGTGCCAGCGAACCTCCTGATAAAAGGACGAAAAATCCCGCGTACATGACAGATACGACAGGATCCCAACTCGACCAACTTGGAAAGGCGCTCAACAATGACGACCCCGAGGTCAGGTGGATAGGGGTTGCCGATCTTGAAGCCATCCGTTCAAGGGAGGCGGTGATCCTTCTGATACAGGCACTCAACGACACCCGTTTTGTGAGCATCAGGTGGAGAGCGGCGATCGCTCTTGGCAACCAGGGAGACCCGGCGGCAGTTGACGCACTCATCTCTGCGCTGTCGGATGAGAATGACCATGTACGGGAGGAGGCAGCTGAAGCGCTTGGAAAAATTGCCGACCCCAGGGCGGTTCCTGCATTGATCGATGCACTTGAAGACTCCCAGCGCGGTGTCCGCCTGCGGGCTGTAAAAGCTCTTGGAACCATGGGTGATTCAGCGGTACCGGCCTTGCGCAATGCGGAAGCGACCGGAAAAAGTACCCTGTTGAAGGCGGTCACTGAGGCCCTCGAAGAGATTGACAGGAGAAATCTCCGGGCGCAGCAGCAAAAGTGATACGAGTGCCTGCAGTCATCTTCCCGTGTCGGGCCCCGCTCTTCTTCATGACCCTCGCAGCCAGCAGATATGCTGAAGATGAAAGGGTCCGTTGAGAACCAGGAATATTCCTGCGCCTCCTCGCTGTTTTTTGTGGGCGGAATAAAATCGCCCGTTCTTCAGAGGTATCCGGACTTGGTCATTGATCCGCCGCCGGGGTGTCCTCACATATCCCATACCCAATTGCTCAAATTTTGACTGTGAATCAGCCTCGCGGTATTTTCGGAGGAGCGGCATTCATCCTGTTGGGGGGGGGCAGGAGCCAGCTTTTGGTGGTTGCATGATGAGGGATCCTCACCCACACAAGATAGCGAAGAGCCATTCCTCTTGGTTCTCCTGACAGGGGGGAAACCGCACATATCATGGTCTCCCAAACCAGATGATCAAGGGAGGAATATTCTATGCGGGAGTGGTACCTGGTTCTGGCCGCAGTCGGACTCTTTGCACTGGGTGTTGCGATAGGCTGGATGGTGGCCGGTTGGGAAGAACCGGATCTCCACGACACCCTCTGCCAGGTCTCAACCATCGATTCGCTTCTTCTCGGCGGTTATGATGGCGAATTCACCTTCAGAGAACTGGCAGGATACGGGGATTTTGGAATAGGGACGTTTGATGCCATTGATGGCGAGATGATCGCCCTGGAAGGGTCATTCTACCAGGTGAAGGCGGACGGCAGGGTCTACCCTGTTCGCGGGGATATGACAACGCCCTTCTCATCCGTGACCTTCTTTGAACCGGATTACCATTTCACCCTCGAAGGGACCTGCAATTACTCCGAATTCATCGAAGAGGTGTTGCCGAAGTTGCCTTCACGCACCATGCTCTACGCAATCCGCATGGACGTCGCGGCTCCTCATGTGAAAGCACGCGCGATACCACGGCAGGATAAGCCATATCCCCCACTGGCAGTTGCAACTGCAGACCAGTCGGTCTTTAACATCAACAATACGACAGGAACGATTGTCGGCTTTTTCACTCCGGAATCGTTCCAGGGTCTGAATATCCCTGGATTCCATCTCCATTACATAGATTCCGAAAGAACCCGCGGCGGCCATATTCTCGATTTCATGCTCGAAAATGTCACCGTGGTTCTTGATGCCACCCCCGGGTTCACCCTGCAGCTGCCGCCTTCGGAGTTGATGCCCGAACCTGATCCGGAGAGGAATCTCTCAGACGATCTCGAGTTCGTGGAGATGGGTAGATAAGGAGAAACCTGTATCACCCCACCCTGCGATACGAAGGTAAAATAAAGGATCGATAACCACTTTGATGTACATCGCTCATGATTGGGTAGATACGGTTGAGTTCTATTCCATTCCTGGTTACAATTTGGGAATAATGGCCCGGAACAGGTATCCCATGAACGGCGAACAAAAGAAGGGGGGGTGAGAGGGATCATCTCGATTTACCGGACAACAGAGGAGGGTTTGGGAGAAAGGGACAGTTATGAGAGTGGGTGCTGGATACATGTGGTCAACCCGGACCAGAAAGAGATCGCAGAACTTGTCTCCTGGTTCAACATCCCTCCTGATTTCCTGACAGACCCGCTCGATGTGGATGAGCGGGCACGTGTCGAACGCGAGGAAGGAAGCACGCTCATTCTTCTCAGGACCCCCCGACGCGAGGGAGCAGAGGCCGACATTCCGTTCACCACCCTTCCACTGGGAATCATTCTCACTCACAATATCATCATCACAGTATCAGTCCTTGATGTCGATGTCATCGGGGAGTTTATATCCGGGAGGGTGAAGAATTTCTCAACTGAGAACCGCACCCGGTTTGTGCTGCTCCTTTTTATCCGCACTGCACTGATGTTTCTCCGGTATCTCAAGGACATCAACAGGATGAGTGGAAATGTCGAGCGGGAACTTCACAAGGCACTGAAAAACGAACAACTCATCAAGCTCCTGAACCTTGAGAAGAGCCTCGTCTTTTTCATCACGTCCCTCCGTTCCAACGCGCTCATGGTTGAGAAATTCAACAGCATGGGCTGGATAGAGATGGACGAGGAAGATCGGGACATCTTTGACGAAGTCGTCATCGAGAACAAGCAGGCAATCGAGATGGCCAATATCTATTCCAGCATCCTATCTGGCATGATGGACGCATTTGCATCGGTCATCTCCAACAATCTCAATGTAGTGATGAAACTGCTCACAACGGTGACGATAATTCTGATGATCCCGACACTTGTTGCAAGTATCTACGGGATGAACGTGGATCTTCCGTTCCAGCACTCTCCTTTCGCTTTCTGGATAACGATGGGGATTACTGCCGTCCTCTCGATAATTGGAATCGGAATTTTCTGGCGAAAAGAATTCTTCTGATACAGTCCTCTTCAGCGCAGGATGTCGGGAATGGATTTTATGGAGTAGGACAAAGGATATAAAGATCCAAAGAGTCCTTTGATGATAATTGTGATAATGAAAAAAGGAAAATGATGAAGAGGAAAAAAAGTGGTGATCTGGCATGAATAACATATTCCTGGATCTCTTGATCCGACCCGGCTCGTTCTTTTCAAAAAAGATACTCGAGCCGGTAAATCTCAGAATCCCTGCCCTGATAGTTCTTGTGGGAGCAGTGATCGGGGCAATACAGGGGTACGTGATGTCGGGCTTATATGCCCGGTTGTTCTCCCAGGGAGATATGGCCTCAATGGGATTATTTTTAAAAATCATCGGTGCGGTATCTGGATTCCTGGGGTTTCTTATCATCTGGTGGCTGGCCCTGTCAGTTGTTTTGTACCTCGTTTCCATGTTCTTTTCTGGTAGTGGCCCGCTGAAGCGGACAATTGAGTTTGCAGGGTATGCCCTCATCCCGGTGGTGATTGGGTCCCTTGTGACGCTAGCCCTTGCATTTTATTATATTCCGGATATCAGTGTTCCTGCCCTCCGCTCAATCCAGGATCCGGCAGTGATACAGGAGGTGATGGCGCAGTTGATGAATGATCCTGTCCTGATGGAGTTCACACAGGTATCCACACTCATCTCTCTCATATTCCTCATCTGGACGGCAAACATACTGGTATTCGCCATGAAGTATGCCCGCGAATTGAACGTGAAGCATGCAGTCCTGACAGTGGCAATCCCGGTCCTGGTATATATTATCTACATGGTCTACACCATCTTCTCGGGAAACTTGATCCCAGGAGGCGTTTAAAAGATGAAGTCCTATCAATATTTTTTCATTCTGGTGTTCATGGCAATTTTAGCCATGATAATGCCTGCTGCTGCCATATCCCAGGAATCTGAAGCCGCGGCGGCACAGGTGACGGTGACAGACATAAGCCTCGATCCCCAGGTGTTCATAGAGGATGATACGGGGACCATCTCTGTGGAAGTGACGAACAACGGCGTGTCTGGTGTGGCAATCCGCCGTGCAACGCTCCACGACGAGGATATCATAATGCTCTCAAATCCCTATGACACGGCAACGAGTGTCGGAGGGGGAAACAGTCTCAAATTCATATTTACTGTCCGGGCCGATGTTCCCGAGGGAATTTATTACCCCACATTCTCGATCGATTTCCGTGATGCCGGCTATCTCCGGTATCCGGTAAAGCTCCAGGTGCAGAACGATCCGCTCGAGATATCGATCCTCGACAGGCCCGATACCTTCTCGGCAGGGAAAAAAGACCAGATTGAGATCGTGGTGGGAAATCCAAGGGACAACCCGGTGAACGGGGTAATCGTCTCCCTGGAGGGAGAGGGATTTGATGCGACTCCCAGCAGTTACTTTATCGGAAACCTGGATCCCGACGCTTCCCAGAAAGTGACATTTTCAGTGACTCCTGAAGAATCGACGACACTCACAGTCCTGGTCGAATATAAAAACGGTATCAATACCCATACCGAATCGAGGGATCTCTCCGTGGTCCTCGGAGAGAGCAAGAAACAGGCCGATCCGATCCTCTCGAACATCATGGTAGAATCTGAAGGTGGCATGTATACGGTAACGGGCGATGTGACCAATGCGGGACTTGAGGTTGCCAACTCGGTGGTGATATCTGCCGGGGAAGGGGTGACACCCGTGGACCCGTACAGGCAGTATGTTGTCGGATCGCTCCAACCGGACGACTTCTCCAGTTTTGAGATAACGTTCTCTGCCCGGGATACCGACACGGTCCAGATAGAGACGAGTTACAAGGATTCCGATGGAAACGTGTTTGTAACCCGTACCCCTGCCGATATCCCGTCTTCTTCGGCAACACACAACAAGGAGCCCGGTCTGCCACTGACAGTCATCGCAGTGGTGGTCATTCTTTGTGCAGCCGTTGCAGGAATTATCTGGTATTCATGGAGAGGTAAATGATCCAGTCCCCTGAAACTGAATACATCATCCAGTTTCGGGATGTGACAAAGATCTACCCGCTCCCTGCAGGGGATGTTGTTGCACTTGACAGCATCAACCTTGAGATACTGCCCGGCGAGTTCATAGCCATCATGGGTCCCTCCGGATCGGGAAAATCAACACTCCTCAACCTCATGGGGTGCCTGGATACCCCGACTTCGGGCGATCTCTTCATCAAGGGGAGGAATGCAGGCTCGATGAATGACGAGGAACTCACAGCGCTCCGCCGTGATCACATCGGCTTCATCTTTCAGCAGTTCAATCTCCTCCCCCTCCTTTCCGCCCTTGAGAATGTCCAGTATCCCCTGATACTGAAGAGGGGGACAAAAGAATGTGAAGAGAGATGCCTCCATGTCCTCAATGCAATGGAACTCGATGAGACCCTCTATACCCACAAACCCTCCGAACTCTCGGGAGGGCAGCAGCAACGGGTGGCCATCGCACGGGCCCTGGTTAACGACCCTGAGATCCTTCTGGCGGATGAGCCTACCGGAAACCTGGACACGAAGACCGGAACGGCGATCATGGAACTCCTCCTGGATCTCAACAGGTCCCGGAATGAGACCATTATCATGGTGACACACGACCCTGCAGTTGCCAGGTACGCCCACAGGATAATAACGATCGTGGATGGCAGGATAACATGAACAGCCTCAATGCGAGCAATCCAATCAATCACAAAACAGGAGCAATCGATGACGAAGTCGTTCTTCTTTGAGTTCGCAAAGCGGAACGTCAGGCTCCACTGGCTTCGTTCACTTCTTGCAGTTCTTGGTATCGTAATCGGCGTGGTTGCAATTGCCTCGATGGGAATTCTTGGCAACAGCCTGGTCCTTGCTATCTCGGACAGCCTCTCTTCTGTTGGTGACAGCGTGATAGTAACCCCCCACACCGGAGGAGGTGTCATGGGGGGATCGACAGGAGATTACATCTCGGATCGGGATCTGGAGCAGATCCGACGGGCTGTCGCACCTGACATCACCATTCCCGTGTATTCGGGTGGTTCACGGATGAAAGTCGGGTCAGAAGATACGGCAGGCAGTATTTATGGGCTGGATCCGGACGATATCGCAGTCCTGCTGGAGATCAGGGAAGGATCGTATCTAAGGGGCGCATCGTCAGCAATGGCGGGGGCCCGGTTCGCAGAAGAGAACAATATCAAGGTGGGCACCCGCATAACGGTCGGGGATAAGGGGTCACTCCGTGTCGTAGGAATTCTCGAGGAACGCGGGATGGGATTCGATATCAATCCCGACTATGGCATCGTGGTTGAAGACAGGTGGTTCGAGGCAGCATATGACCAGGACGGCTACGACATGGTCATCGTCAAGGTCCGGGATCTCAATACCATCGAGGACGTGAAGAATGCCATCGACAAGCAGCTCAACCGCAGGGAGACGGTCGTGGATGTCATTGATACGAAGGCAATCCTCGAGACGATACTGACTACCTTCGGCCAGATATCGACATTCACCACGGCAATTGGGGGAATCTCCCTCATCGTGGCGGGAGTCAGTATCCTGAACATCATGATGATGTCTGTTACCGAACGCATCAAGGAGATAGGCGTATTGCGGAGCATCGGGACACAGAAGAAGGAGGTTCGATCTATCTTCCTTTACGAGGCCCTGATTCTTGGATTGATCGGGGGAATCATCGGTGGCGTTTTGAGTTTCGTTGGGGGGTATGCGGTAAGCATCGTGATGCTCGAGACCACCAAGTTCCTCTTTTACCCCTCCAGTCTCGTCTATATCCTGTATGGAGTTACATTTGGAGTTGTAACGAGCCTGCTCTCCGGCCTCTACCCTGCATGGAAGGCCTCGAATCTCAATCCAATTGAGGCATTGCGGCACGAATAACCGCCCTGCCCCAACATTTTTAAAAGAGAAAAAGTGCAATGGGTGCACAGAGTACCCGGATGTATGCCAGGCGTCCGTGTTGCAGCAGCCTTTTTAGTTCTCTTTCGGTTCAGGATCCGGTTTTTGCAGGTAGACGATTCTACAGGGTCTTTAAAACACCGGAGAACAGACATTGCATGAAAGTGACCCGATTCAGGCATTTTCTGTTCCGGGCGTTATTCCATATTCCTCGGCCAGGAAGGTGGCAAGCCGCTCTTCGTCCATGTGCCTGTCGATTGGTGCAAAAAAGACCTCTCTTCCGTCTATTATGAGAAACGCCACAGGGTTTACCGATCCCGTGCACGAGAAACCGTCACGAAATTGCAGAATATGCACGATTGGAACAATGAGACGTCCGGATACCGGGACCGGGTCTCCTGCTGCAAGCGTATCTCTCCCTTCACTCATGGTGCACCTCCCCTTTCAGATCAAGAAGCAGCCGTCTCATGTTCTTTCCCAGGAGGAGGCGGAATACAGAAGCGATGATACGAACAGGGTATGGAACCCTGAGCAGGAGGAGGACCCTTCCCTCCAGTACTTCTTCGCTAAAGACCGGGGTCATGGAGAGGTGCATTCTCCGGACAGGACTAAGAAGAGCTCTGAATGCAGAAAAGTACCCAAACACCACGCCGGTGAGGGCAGGACTCGAAAGACCAAGCCGTATGTCAATCTCGAGGGTACGGATTGAAATTGCATGAAGGATATCTCCGGATACCTTCATGAAGTCGGAAAAAAGCTCCCTGCCGTGACGCATCACGGGTCTGAAGTAGCGAATGCCAGAATCCGTGCGTTTCATCTCAATGTGTGGCTCTCTCTCCTTCTCCTCCTCCAGATCAGTGTCCTGCACGGGAAAACGGTACACCGGTCTCCCCGAGAACAGGATCATACCATTGGCAGTACCATCAGGACTGTCCACCCTGACCTCCAGAAATCCAAAGGAGACCTTCGAGATACTCCTGGTCATCTTCTCGAACCGCTCAATATCAAGACTGAAATCAATCGGGGTGAGTAGAAGCAGGATCTCTCCGAGAAACAGGAGAAAGAGAAGGAGAAAGAGAGAGATCGCTATCGGATCCATGCAGGGGATTTCGGATTATTCTTCTATTGGTCCCTTCTCTCTCTTCTCAGACATATCCTTTACCGCACGAATCACCTGGGGAGCAAGGGATTCGGCGACGGTCGATACCACCTGGGCGACGGCACTTCCCCTGCGCAGCGAGATGACCTGAATCCCTTCTGCCCCCTGCAGGTTCCTGTGCACGACAACCAGGGCCACCGGTGTGATCCCGCCGCCACCACCGGTACCTGCCCCTTCTCCTCCCTCTCCGGTCTTTCCCTTTCCTCCCCCGGAGGCCGCACCAAATCCGAATCCGTATTCAACAATTGGAATTACTGTTTTGTCGTCGATATCAACAGCTTCCCCAACCACGTGTGATGGGGAGAGGAGCCTGTCGAGTTCGTCTGAAGTTGCCCTGAGCAGATCGTCTCCGTTCATCATTATCAACTGAATCAGGATACTATCGGTAATCATATAATACCATCCTCTAAAAACCTCAATGGATCGGGAGATCATACCAGCAGTATCTTCGGGGAGAGAGAATGGAAGAGATTGGATCGTCCGAAAAGGACCTGCTCCTGTACGATGTCGACTGGAACGAGGTATGGAGGGAGCGGATGAGGCTGCACAGGTCGTCTGCCAGTTTTACCGACAGTCTTCACGTCTGGAAAGATGAGGATAATGCCAGGAGATATGAAAAGACCGCACGGAAGGGTTATGGAAAGCGGATCAGGGACACGCTTGAAGGGTTGAGCGTCACTTCAGGAACGAGGGTGCTGGATATCGGTTCCGGGCCGGGAACGATTGCAATCCCGCTGGCGAAGCGGGTGGGGGAGATCACGGCGGTCGAGCCTGCCGCCGGGATGGTAAATGTGTTGAAGGAGAGGATCGCAGAAGAGGGGATAAAAAATATCAGGATAGTGAAATCGGACTGGGAAGATGTTGATATTGAACGCGATCTCGAAGGTATGTACGATATTGTGATCGCATCCCTCTCCCTGAACATGACGGATATGCGGGAGGCCGCGAGGAAGATGAATGCCGTCTGTTCCGGAACCGTGAACCTCTACTGGTTTGCAGATATGCCATTCTGGGAGAGGAATTATTCCGAGGTCTGGCCCAAGATGCATGGGAGCAGCTATCATCCCGGTCCGAAGGTCGACTGCCTCTTCATGCTTCTCTGCCAGATGGGCATCTACCCGGACGTGACGATGATGCCGCTTGACAAGGAGTACCGGTTCTCCCGGCCGGAAGAGATGTTCGACCATTTCCGCGCCCGGTTCGGGGTGACGACCGATCACCAGGAGGATGTGATGAGGAGGCACCTCCTTGCGAAGGCGAGGCGGGAGAACGGCTGTTTGGTTCTTTCAGGAGACACGACCTATGCCAGGATATCCTGGAGAGTCGGTAGATAGACGCAATCACCACCCGATATACAGGCTCTTTGTCCTTGTATACGAATAGAAGGCGTCGATACCATTCTCCCTCCCAATCCCGCTCTCTTTCACACCTCCAAAAGGCAGTTCAGGGGGGACGACCAGGTGGCGGTTCACCCATACGAGACCTGCCTGCACGCTGGAGAAGAACTCTTTCACGATGGAGAGATCGCGTGTCCATATGGACGCTCCAAGCCCGAAATTCGTATCATTGGCATGGCGTATCGCGGAATCAAGGTCTGGAAAACTGGTTACCGGGAGTACTGGCCCAAAGACCTCTTTTCGAAGGAGAACGCAATCAGGCGAAGGCTCCCTGACGATGGTTGGGGCAAAAAAATAGCCGCGGTCATATTCGGGCCCGGAGAGGGAAGAACCTCCAGAAATGATATCTCCCTGGCATCCTGAATGCACCTCGTCCATGATCTGCACGATCCGCTCCTTTGGAAGAGCGCCGCAGAGGGGCCCCATATCCACTCCCTGGAAAAGCCCGTTTCCTACACGAAGCCCGTCGACCACCTCTGCCAGTCGTTCCGTGAACTCTCCTGCGATCTCCTGGTGAACATAGAGTCTCTTGACCGCGGTACAGGTCTGCCCTGCATTGTAAAACCGGCCCCTGACTGCCCCGGCAACAGCCCTCTCGATATCGGCATCCTTCCAGACGACCATGGGATCCGATCCGCCGAGTTCGAGGCTCAACTCCTTGAGATGGTCCGAGGCCAGGCCCCGGATGACACGTCCGGTATCCGTGTCCCCGGTAAATGAGATCCTCCTGATTGCCGGGTGTCTCACCATCTCCCCACCGACGTCCTCTCCCCTGCCGGTCACGATATTCAGTACCCCCGGTGGAAGACCTGCTGTTTCCAGGATCTCTGCCAGCGAGAGATTCGTGAGGGGGGTAGCAGAGGCGGGTTTGAAGACCATGGTATTTCCCGCAAGCAGGGCAGGGGCGATCTTCCAGCCCATGATAATGGCAGGCATGTTCCAGGGAATGATGGCCCCGCAGACTCCGATCGGTTCCCTGGAGACAATAGCGTCCCCCGCCCGACCCAGGTTGATGAGATCCCCCTGCATTGCGCCGGATATTCCATTGAAATATTCAAGGATATTTGCAAATCCCCTGATCTCATCAACTGCTTCCTTCAGGGGTTTTCCCTGCTCGGCGGTGAGAAGACGGGAGAGTTCGTCGACCCTCTGCCTGACGTGAGCGGCTCCTTTTGCAAGGATCATCCCTCGTTCCCGGATCGTCCGTGACGCCCACGAATCGAATGCCGTCTCCGCCTCATCGACGGCGAGATCCACGTCACTCTTCTCTCCCCGTGGAACACGGCCGATCTCCTCGCCGTTGGCGGGATTTGTCACCGGGATCCATCTTCCGCTCACCGACTGCAGCTCCCTGCCTCCGATCCTCATCTCCATGAAGGAAGCATACGCAAGTATTCCACTTAACCGCTGCGGGACGGATCAAAGAGAGAAAAAAGTGTGAAATTGAGAAATTACAGGGCCTTTCGCCAGAGGAGGAGTGCGACCGCCCCAATCGCCACCAGTGCCATGACTGGAATGGTCCCCGCCTCTGTCGGGGCGGTGGTGGGAACAGGGGTAAAGATTGCACTCACAGGGGTATCCTGGCCTTCCGATACCTGGACGGTGCTCTGCCAGTCCTCGTAGCCGCCGAGTTTCATGAGGAGGACATGCGATCCGGGTGCGACATTGTGGACTGTCTGGGGGGAGTATCCCTGGAAAACATTATCCAGGTATACTTCGGCGCCCGTTGGGGAGGAACTGATCGTGATCGTTCCCGTGGAGGGCGGCTGAGGATTCGGGTTTAAAGAGGCAGAAACCTGTGTCGTCTGGCCGGCGGTGACTCCCACGGACGTCTTGTAATCCTGGTATCCCTGAAGTGAGAGCTCGAGATTATGCGAGCCCGGCTGGACGCTGATGATGTAGAACGGGTTTGCCGAGAGTGTCTTTCCCTGGTAGGTCCCGTCGAGATAGATGGCAGCTCCGGAAGGAGTTGAGCTGACCGAGATGGACCCGGTACTCGGAGCCGGTGTGAAGACAGGGGATATGCTCGTCGTCTGTCCGGAGTAGATGGTGACGGTCCCTGCCCATTCCTGGTAGCCTGATAACCTGAGGCTTACGGTGTGGCTCCCGGGAGCAAGGTTGCCGACAGTGGTCGGAGTGTGCCCGAAATAGTTGCCATCCACATAGACCGCAGCCCCGGAAGGGGATGAGGATACCTGGAGGTTGCCGGTCGAGCTCACTGGAGCCAGCACGGCATTGATGGTGGTCTCACGGTTTGCCGTGACCTGCGGAGATGCGTAGTACGGCTGGTAACCGGAGAGATATATGGTCAGGGAATGGCTCCCGGCCGGGACCACCGGGAATGAACACGGTGTGCTGTAACTGTCCCTTCCATCCAGTGTCGCCTTGGCTCCGGATGGCTGCGAGGTCACGTAGATGGATCCGGTCTGCTGCGTGGGAACCAGGTTGGCCTGGACATTGATTGTCTGGCCGGCTCCGGGATTTTCGTTGTATGTCCTGCTCCACGACTGGTAGCCGGGCAGGTAGACCGAGATGGTATGCGAGGGGGAACCGGTGACATAGACCGGTACTGTGACCGGTGTCTCGCCCACATGTTTCCCGTCAAAGGTCACATCGGCACCCCTGGGGGAAGAATCTATATGGAAATATCCCTCATCGCCGCCGATGGGGGTAGGGGAGATGGTAATAACCGGGGAGAGCTCTGCAAATATCGGAATAGTCTGCCCTGCCTGGGGATTGCCTGGAATGGACTGTTCATATGGTTCGTACCCCTGCCTGGCGATGCGAAGCGTATGGCCCGGAGTTCCCGTGGAGGATACCTGCACAGTTACAGGAGTCACTCCCTTCTGTTCGCCATCGAAGGTGACGGTGGCGCCTGAGGGATCAGACGCGATCTGGTAATATCCCGCTTCTCCTCCGATCATCTGGTGTGCCGATCCAGAGCCGGAGAGAGCCAGGACGAGGATCAGGGACACCATGAATACAAACCAACGAACTCTCATGTTTACACCCTTATTTTTAAGAAAAGAGATGGGAGGACCCGTATTTAAGAATATCGCATTTATATTCTTCGCGATACCGCGTACATGGCCAGTGCCAAAATACCGCCCATGAGAGCAGAGAACTGTGATCCGGCCTCACGGGGTGTTGGAACCGCGCCCTGGTCGAATATTGCATTGACAGTTGCAATCTCTCCCCCGGAGACCTGTATGGTCGATTGCCAGTCCCGGTATCCACCCAGTTTCAGATGCACGTCATAAGAACCCGGTTCAAGGGAATTCACAACCAGTGGCGTTATCCCTCTATATGCGTTGTCGACAAAAACCTCTGCTCCGGAGGGTGAAGAGGTGATGGAGAGGCCTCCCAGGGTCGCCACCGGGTTTGGAATAAGGGTTGTAGAGAGCTGTGTGTCCCCTGCTGCGGAGACCTGGACCGTTCCCGAATAGTCCTGGTAGCCTGTCCGGCCTATCTCGATGGCATGAGCGCCGATTGCAATGTCGTGAAGAAAGAGATACCCGTCTTGTGGCGTCTCTCCCCTGTATATTCCATCAACATAGACTGATGCGCCGGGAGGGTTTGTGGCGACACTGATCGTCCCGGTGCTGGAGACGGGAGGATTCCTTACCAGGACCGGATCGATTGTGGTGGTGGCTTCTGCCTGGACATTGCTGTATCCGGTCCAGTCCTCGTATCCGGGGAGGCGAAGCTGCACGTAATGGTTACCCGGGACAAGGTTGCCGACGGTCGCAGGCGTTGAACCGTAATATATGCTGTCCACATATACCGAAGCGCCGCCTGGTTCGGAATGTATCGCCAGGTTTCCCGTTTTCTGCAGGGGTACAAGGTATGCTGATACTTCGGTACTCTTGCCACCATGGACGGTTATCGAGGAATAGTAGGTCTGGAATCCCGGTTTGGAGATGGTAATCTCATGGCTGCCCATGGCAACATTGGCAAAGGTGCATGGTGTCACCTGGCTTGCCGATCTGTCCAGAGTTGCCGTCGCGGCATCCGGCGACGAGCTGACAGAGACTGAACCTGTCTGCTTGCTGATTACCATGGTCGCCCTCACGTACACGGTCTGCCCGGGGCCCGGGGTGTAGGAATAGGTCTGAATCCAGGGGTCGTACCCCGGAGCTGTAACACCGATGGTATGTGACCCGGATGCGGTGGTACCGACAGGAATGGCAAGTGGGGTCTCACCGGCATAGGCGCCGTCAAAATAGATATCTGCTCCTCTTGGAACCGAATCAACGTGGAAATAGCCCGGATCAGCCCCGCTGACCTCTCCTGCCACAAGGGGAGAGAAACAGAGAACAGTTATGACTCCGGCAACAGCCAGGATTCGCAATATCCCTTCCAACGAACCACCTCATCGGTTAAGGAATGGGAGGGTGTTCCAGTTTATAAGCATGTCGCAGAATGCCGGCCACCGGGATATGCGACGATCTCATCTCCGGGACAGAATGAACAGTATTGGCTCTTCGCTACCTGGTGCAAGGAAGATTGATGAACCGGATACATTTTGTGGGGGCTTTTCCGCCCTCACACCCCCCTGTGCGATGCCCGCGCCGCCTCCCGAAAAACTGTCGCGAGGCTGATTCACAGTCAAAATTTGAGCAACTGGGTATGAGTTATGTGAGGGCGCCCCTGCGGCGGTTGTGAGTTACTGAACTGGTATGCAGACAACAATTCGATTCAGTCTCCCCACTCAAAACAGCGAGGAGGCATACTATTTCAATCGCCCAGGCGCATTCGCCACATGAAAGGGAACGGCAGCCGGATCAGAAACATCCCTGTGTTTTGAGAAGGGCCAGCACTTCGTTGACCTTTCTCCTGACGATATCATCATCGTCGTGAGTGTGCCGTGCGAGTGATGGAAGCGCATCGGCAAGCACGACAGCATCTCCTTCACCATGCTCGCTTATTGCCTTCAGGAGCTCGGCGGCAGCACTCCGGACCCGCGGGTCCTTATCATCGAGACATGTCACGATGGCGGGGAGCCCGTCCTGGCCGATAAGCTCGTCCGGGTCCCATGCCGGATCCCAGGTACGTGTCACGAGCGCTTCGATGGCAGAGAGGCGGTCGTCATCATCATCCCCCACGAGATAGAGGATCTGGGTTGCGAAAAGTTCTCTCTCAATCCTGCTTGACATCACTGTTTCTCCGCATCCGGTGATATTCGTGGAATTATATATATTTTCCGCACACCGGTACTATTCATCAGGTTCCCGGATGGTGGAGAGGCATCTTTCTGCAAATTTCCGGAGTGGCATGTACGGATCGTTTCGCATCCGCAACAACTCGTTTTCTGCACCGGCACCCTTCACCTGGCCCCTGTATCCCAGTTCGGCCAGCCGTGTCAGGGCATGTGCCGCCAGGAGCCTGACCGTTGGTTCCGGGTCTCGTAATGCCAGCAACAGCAGATCGATTCCGTCTGCCCGAACGAAACGGGGCGGAAAAATTGAGGAAGTGAAGAGCAGAACAACGATTCTCCGGAGGAGATTCTCCCTCTCCAGGCAGACGTCACTCCGAATGCTCCTGTTCATTCCTTCCAGCAGGTCTGATTCTCCATTCTCCATCCTGTTCATGAAAAAATTCCTCCCGGGGTTCCCCCACCCATGAAAGATCCGTATCCAGAAGGGGGATCGGAGTAAAGAGGGATTAAATTTTTCCCCTTTTATCTCAAAAGGACTCCTGAGGCAAAGGGTTATGCTGCTTGGAATTATGGGGGATTCTCATGATCATCTGCCGAATCTGGATAAGGGAGTCCACGAGATGAACGAATGTTCCGTTGATCTTGTCCTGCACACCGGAGATTTCATCTCCCCGTTCACCATACCCGCACTGGCAAAATGCGACACCCGGGTCATCGGTGTATTTGGCAATAACGATGGTGACAGGGCAATGCTCACCGGCAAGTGCAACGAATCCGGAACAGTGGAGATACAGGGGAATTTTGTTGATCTCTGCGAGGACGGCAGGAGAGTGGCTCTCATACACGGGCATGAACAGAAGATCCTTGCAGACCTCATCGAAAGCGGTCTCTTTGACCTGGTGGTTCACGGGCATACCCACAAAAAAGCCCTCTTTCGAACTGGAGAGACACTGGTATTGAACCCCGGAGAGATATGCGGGTATCTCACGGGAGATGCGACCGTTGCAACCGTCGATATGCGCACAATGGATGCCCGGTTCATAAACCTGTGAGTATTTTGACGGGATGGGAGATTGGGTCCGGGCCGGATGTAGCATGTTGAAAGAGAGAGCCGGGTTGCTGGCGGGACTGGTACTGTTCCTCGTCATAGTCGCCATTCCGGTTGATCCGACCGTTATGGCCCCTGCTGCGCGCTATACCGCTGCGGTAACGGCTCTCATGGTTATCTGGTGGGTCACCGAACCTATCCCGATATATGCCACGGCACTGCTCCCCCTCTTTCTCTTTCCCCTTCTAGGTGTATTGAACCCTCACCTGGCCGCAGCATCCTATGCTGACCAGACAGTCTTCCTTTTCATGGGAGGCTTTCTCATTGCCGCGGCGATGCAGCGGTGGAACCTGCACAGGCGAATTGCCCTCCAGATCATATGCCGTACCGGAACAAGCTCGAAGAGGCTCATCTTCGGGTTCATGGTCGCGACCGCATTCCTCTCGATGTGGATATCCAATACCGCGTCGGCGATGATGATGATACCCATAGCATTTGCCATCGTCTCGACACTGATGCCATGTACAGGGGACAACACGTGTGATACCGACGAGGAGCGCGGTTTTGCAACCTGCCTGCTTCTCGCCGTGGCCTTTGCGGGCACTATTGGCGGTATGGCCACACTTATCGGGACGCCCCCAAACGGCATCCTTCTGGCCCAGCTCGAGACTCTCTTTCCCCAGGCACCCACAATTGATTTCTTCTCCTGGATGGTCTTTGCGATCCCGTTCTCCACCATATTCCTTATTTTGGCCTGGGCCTGGCTCACCATGGTAGCATTCCGGAAACTCCCCCGGGTTATCTCGCAGGGAGGCGAGATTATCAGGGGAGAACTATCTGCGCTTGGGGGACTGAAAGGTGGTGAAAAATGGACGCTCCTTGTATTCTGCGGCGTTGCACTCGCCTGGATCTTCCGAACTCCCAAAGTTATTGGTGAACTGGTTATCCCGGGGATCAACACATTTCTCCCGGCTATCACCGATCCGGCTATCGCGATTGCCGGAGCAGTCCTCCTGTTCATCATCCCCGCAGACGGTCAATCCGGCGTATACACGCTCGACTGGGATACTGCAAAGACCATACCCTGGGGTATCCTGATCCTCTTTGGTGGCGGAATCTGCCTTTCCGAGGCCTTCATCATGAGCGGACTTGCAGACATCATTGCAAGGCACCTGACCGTTCTCGAAGTCCTTCCCCCCATTCTCATCATCCTCGCAATCAGCCTCCTCATCACGTACCTGAACGAAGTGGTATCCAATACCGCTATTGCATCGATCATGATTCCGCTCATGGCCATAACTGCAGTCTCGATGGAGATCAACCCCATGCTCTTCATGATCACTGCTGCTCTTGCCTCATCACTTGGATTCATGCTTCCCGTCGGTACCCCTCCGAATGCTATTGCATATGGAACCGGGTATATCAGTGTCAGCGAGATGGTGAAAGCGGGTTTTGCACTGAATATCATCGGAGTCGTCCTGGTCACGGTATTCATGGAATTTATTGTCCCGGCCGTCATGGGAATTCAGCCGGGTCTTCCTGACTGGGCGATTTTATGAACCAGAAGAGCCGACCCCTCTCTTGCAGAGGGAAAAATTCCCCCTTATAAACTCGTTCTCTCCCTCTCTCTCCGGGTAATATTTAACCTGCAGGATATACATTGTATGGGACAATTATGCCGGTCTGGAATCAGGGCAGGCGAAATCTAAAGAATTTTCTTTGAGATATGAATTTATTTGGTGGTTTTTTGAAAGGCGGTGAATGGGAAGAAGTGCCGGGTCTTGATGGAGTGGCGATCTACTCCTATATCAGGAAGGTCGATATCGCCTCGTCGAACAGTTATATCGTCTCTTTTCCTGATGCCATCGTGGTGATTGATCCGGGAGGTCTCCCTGATCAGGCTGCGACACTCCTCCATGAGATCGAGTTGCAGCGAATCAGGAAGGATCGTCCCGTGTTGATATTCCTCACGCATGTGCATCTTGACCACTGCCTGTCGTTACTTACCGATCCGGGATTCAGGAATCTTTCCAGGCATCTGGTTCTTGTCCAGGATTGCGGCGCCTGCTCGCTTGAATGCGGAGATCGGAAGGCGACCATCGCCGATCTCGTTGAACTGGAATATGAAAAGACGGACGTGGATGTACACCTGTTCTGCGGGCATGATGCCGATTCCGAGATCATGGTCCGGGTGACACCTGAGGGAGAACCTGTACTCACCGAACCAAACCAGGTGTTCCAAAAAATAATTCCCTCCCAGATCATCCGCCTGGAGAACGGAGAAGAGATCGAGGTGTACCACACTCCCGGTCATAGTCCTGACAGCGTCTGCATCCGGGTCGGAGAAGTGCTTTTTTGTGGCGATCTCATCTTTGCCACGGCACCGGGAATCGCAGGACTGACCGGGTGGGACCGTAAACAGCTTGACACGACCATAGAACGTGTTCTCTCTCTCCTGTCCGGGGAAGAGATCACGGTCTGTCTCCCCGGTCATGGAAGGCCGATGGATACGGAATCCACCGTGCGTGCTCTTCTGGCGATACAGAAGGAAGCGCAGGGACTGGATGGGATCCATGAAATCAACCCTGAATGGGCCAGGAAGACTGCTCTTTTTGGCCGGAGCCTGATGTCGGAGGTTGACAGGCTCTTTACGATAATTGCGGGGAGACTTGTGTACGTCTCGCATGTACTCGAGGAACTGGAAGAGCGCGGCGAAGCAGCACGGATGGAAGAACTCATAGATTCCGGGCTGGTAGACGAGTTATTATCCGATTTCAACAGGTTTTCATCGGACCTGCAGGCCGGTAACAGGCAGGAGATCCACCTGGCCCTCAAGGCCGGCCAGATAGCGGCGAAACTGAACCGGCTCTTCCGGAAAGACCTGCTGGCCACGGTCCTTGACCTTTCACTGCTCCGCCGTATCGAGAGGCACCTCGAGGATTACAATGTGACATTCCGGGGCTTTCGTCCCCTGGCCCGGATTGAATGCACCGATATCACCATCTCGATGGGTGAGATCGTTGTCAATGCAGTTCGTCCGCCATACCACGACGAGGATATCATTCTCGCACCGGATGACGAGTCTTTTGCACGGGCTCTCGCGCTTCGAATAGCATGGGTCAACCTGTTCGAGAAGATGAAGTTCGAATACTCTCCAGGACTCTCTCTGCCTCTCGTTCTCATGGATAACGAACGTTTTGAAGATACGGTGATGTTTATTCTGGAGAAGCTCTCCGTTGCCGGAGTACCATGCATCAATATCTCTTCGGGGGAGAACAGGGACGGTGTGACAATGTCACTGAAAGGGGTGGCCACAAGTTGGGGGCCCCTTGACACGCAGGCAGAGCTCTTTGCCAGGAATTCCATAGAGCTCTCCGGGGGCAGGTTCAAACACCGGTCAAGCGGAGATGAATTCTGCATCGAATTAACATACCCTGTCGGCGAGACCGGGAGTATGAATAATGCGGATGCAGGAGAAATATCATAGATGTGACTGTGCATGGAGAAAACCCCCCGGATCATCCGGTTATCAGGGCGCATCGATGCCACGACGGCGCCTGGAATGGAGGAAGAACTATCTTCCGGAATAGAAGAAGGTACACGGGCAATGATCATCGATCTCGAAGCAGTGGAGTACATGAGCAGTGCAGGACTTCGTGTTCTCCTGTCAGCGCTCAAAAAAATGAGATCGGTTGGCGGAGAGATGCGGCTCTCCTCCCTGCAGCCGCACGTCCGGGAAGTCTTTGAAATGACAGGTTTTTCACGTCTGTTCACGATCTGTGCAGATATCGGCGATGCACAATCGAGTTTTTAAACCCGTCCCAATTCTCTCTCTTCTCTTCCATACGGCCGGTTCTGCGGAATAAAACCGACATGTATGTACAATAATGTATATATTTATACAACGCATACATGGATCTCATGAAGACCAAGATCCTTCTGGACGAGGAAGAGATTCCGCGAAGATGGTATAACATCATGGCAGACCTCCCCTCGCCACTTGATCCACCCCTCCATCCACAGACCGGTAAACCGGTCGTTCCTGACGACCTTTCAGCCATCTTTCCGATGGATCTCATCCGCCAGGAGATGAGCCCCGAGCGTTTCATCGATATCCCCGAAGACGTGAGAGATGTTCTCCGCCTCTGGAGACCAAGTCCTCTCTACCGGGCAAACCGCCTGGAAAAGTTCCTCAAGACGCCAGCACGGATCTATTACAAGTACGAAGGGGTAAGCCCCCCCGGGAGCCACAAACCGAATACAGCCGTAGCACAGGCGTACTACAACATGAAGGAAGGCAAGGAGCGTATCGCCACCGAGACCGGCGCCGGCCAGTGGGGGTCGGCCCTTGCATTCGCCACGCAGATCTTCGATCTTGAATGTACGGTCTACATGGTGCGCTCCAGTTATGCACAAAAACCATACCGCAAATCCATGATGCAGGTGTGGGGAGCCGAGTGTATACCAAGCCCGAGCACGAAGACACGATCAGGCAGGGCCGTGCTCGAAAAAGATCCCGAAACAACCGGGAGCCTGGGGATAGCAATCTCGGAAGCCGTTGAAGATGCGGCCTCCCATCCGAATACCAACTATTCGCTCGGGTCTGTGCTCAACCATGTCTGCATCCACCAGAGCATAACCGGGCTCGAGAGCCGCGAACAGATGGCACAGGTGGACGATTACCCTGATATCGTCATCGGATGCGTCGGTGGAGGATCCAATTTTGCAGGGATCTCGTTTCCTTTCGCCGGCGACAAGCTGACAGGGAAACATCCTGATGTGGAGATCATCGGAGCCGAACCGGCCTCGTGTCCGACCCTGACAAGAGGGCTCTATACCTACGACTTTGGGGATGTCGCAGGCCTTACCCCGCTCCTGAAGATGTTCACACTCGGGCATGACTTCGTTCCTCCCTCCATTCACGCCGGGGGCCTGCGCTATCATGGGGATTCTCCCATAGTCTCCCGCCTGGTGCATGATGGTGTCATACGTGCGGTGTCGTATCACCAGAGCGAGGTATTCGATGCTGGCCAGATATTTGCCCGGACTGAGGGAATAATTATCGCGCCCGAGACTTCCCACGCGGTCAGGGCTGCAATCGATGAAGCGATAAAATGTCGCCAGACTGGCGAGGCGAAGTCCATCCTCTTCAACTGCTCCGGACACGGGCACTTTGACATGTCGGCATATGACGCATTCTACGCAGGCCAGCTTGTCGACTACGAATACCCGGAACAACTGATCAGGGATTCGCTATCCCGGCTGCCAAAGATCGGGCAGTAGAGGGGAAGAGGGTTCCCCCCACCGGGTGTTTTTTTGGATCGAGATTGAACAAACCCGGATACCGTGAGTTTTTATGAAGAGGATCGGATTTCTCGTCAACCCGGTGGCAGGGATGGGCGGTACCGTGGGACTGAAAGGTACCGACGGCCTCTACGATGAAGCGGTCAAAAGAGGGGCGAATCCCGGCTCCTGGAGACGGGCCCTGGCAACAATGAGCAGGATTCATGACTGTGGTTTTCACTTTGTCACCTGCTCGGGTCCGATGGGGGAAGACATACTGGTCAAAGCCGGGATTCCGGGCTATGATGTTGTGTATCGCGCACCGGCCCGGAGTTTTTCCAGCGACACGAGGGCGGCATGCCAGGGTTTTCTCGAGGCGGGTGTGGAGATGATCCTCTTCTGCGGTGGAGACGGCACCGCGCGCGATCTCTTCGACGTGGTGCTGGGAAAGATCCCTATCCTTGGAATCCCGGCGGGTGTAAAGATGTACTCGTCTGTTTTCGCAGTATCTCCCGGAGCTGCGGCAGATGTCATGAAGAGTCTCTCCCCGGCATGTGGTGTATCACCGAAGAGAATCCCCATAAGGGAGACGGAGGTGGTAGACGTCGACGAGGAGGCATACCGCCACGGAGAACTCAAAACCCGCCTGTATGGTTTCGCAAAAAGCCCGTATCTCCCCGGGCTTGTCCAGTCAACAAAGCAGGTGTTCGAGGAACGCGATGAGGAACGGGCCAAGGAAGCAATATCACGTTTTCTCGCGGAAGTGGTGCGAGGGACCCCCGAAATCCTCTACATTCTCGGCCCCGGGACCACTACGGGATCCATCGCGCAGCAGTGCGGTATAAAAAAGACCCTGCTCGGGTTTGACGCCATGAAAGAATGCCGACTTGTAGGGACCGATCTGAACGAGAAGGATATGCTCGGACTCCTTGACAGGGAAGAGAAGGTGCGCCTCGTTGTGAGCATTATCGGGGCCCAGGGATCCGTTCTTGGCAGAGGAACGCAGCAGGTAAGCCCTGCGGTGTTGAAGAGGATCGGCGTGGACAACATCATCATTATAGCGACACCCCACAAACTCCAGGAGACACCGGTGTTATTCTTTGACACAGGAGATCCGGATCTCGACGGATCGTTCGGAGATTTCGTCTCTGTGATATCGGGTTACAGGGTAGCGCAGAGAAAACCTGTGGCCAGGAACAGAACCTGATCCGGGGTTTTTGGAAGGATCTGCCAGACGAATGTGGATTCAAATCTTTTTTCTGGTCCAGGATTCCTGTATTATTAGGATGGACGAGATAAAGAAGGCATTCGATTCGGGTGCTTCCGCATACGATGCCCAGAGACGATTCATTATCCCGGGATTCGACGATTTTTACGAGGCAGCGATCTGGGCTGCCGAATGGCCGGGAGAAAACCCGGCAATCCTCGATATTGGTGCAGGAACCGGTCTTTTCTCAAGCCTTCTCCTGCAAAAGTACCCCCAGTGCACGATCACCCTGCTTGATGTATCGGAAAAAATGCTGGATGTGGCGCGAAAGCGTTTTTCCGGAATGAACAATGTCGCATACCGTATACAGGATTACCGTTGCGAGACGCTTGGAGGATGCTACGATATCATCAGCTCCGCACTCTCCATTCATCACCTTGAGCACGAGGAAAAACGCTCGTTATATGAAAGAGTATTCCAGGTTCTGAATGATGGCGGTGTATTCGTGAACGCAGAGCAGGTTCTTGGGGAATCGGGCTGGCAACAGATGCGTAATTATGCATACTGGGATGAGTTTGTCATGAACGGACCATTGCAGGATAACCAGTTAACGGAGGCTATGAAGCGGCGTGACGGCCTGGACAAGGTCGAGAGACTGTCCGTTCAACTGGAATGGCTCAGGGATATCGGGTTTTTGGACGTGGATGTCGTATACAAGAACAGGTCGTTTGCAGTGTTCATGGGCCGAAAGGGGGACTCGATAACCGGGGATGGGATGCGATCAGGTTACAATTCAATACAATAACGTATATATATGTTCATTGAAGTACATAATGATACATGAAATCTCTACTTCATGATGCGGTGATGCCGCTGGACTGGGGGCCGCCGTCGAGGAGACGGCTGATAAAGATACCTCAAAACCCGGTAGAAAACCAGGGAAGAATGCCAGGATCATCCCGGTGATCAAAGAGATTCCCGTCCCCGGAGTTGATCCCTATGCCCTCTTCCTGGCACTTGGTGTGAAAAAAGGATACATCCTCGAATCAATCGAAGGCGTTCCCCGCAGGGCGGTCCGATCCATCATCGGACTCGAACCGGATATCGTCGTTTCATTTCTTGAAGAACCTGTAATCGATGGGAAAAGCGATCTCGTATCCCTCTTCTCATCGCCGGAAGGAGACAACCCTGTTGCCCGGCTCCGTGATCTCATGGGACGGATTGAATCGCCCGATTCGCACATTACAGATTTTTTTGGGGGCTTCGTCGGATATTGCAGTTATGACATGGTTACGGACCTGACCGCCGGACTCGTTGAGGCAGGCAGAGCCGATCTCCCCCTTGCCCGGTTCATGCTTGGAACCCGGGGTATCGTGTATGATCATGTGAAGGCGACATGCACCCTGTTTGACAACGCGATCATACTCCCTGGAATGGATGCGGTGGATGAGCAGGAGATGGCCCGGGAGAGACAGGAATCCCTGGAGAAGCAGATTGGTGACGCAGTTTTCGTTTCGGATGGAATGCAGGATATCTCAGCAGATCACGCGTTTGACTGGGAATCGTCTCTTTCACGGGAGGACTACGCGGAAGCGGTCGGGAAAGCCCAGGATTACATAAGAGCCGGGGATATCTTCCAGGCCGTACTGTCCAGGAAGATATCAGGCCGGTTCAATGGAAATCCCGTGAGTATCTATGGTGCCATACGCCGGATCAACCCTTCCCCGTATCTCTATTTCCTGGATTTCGGGGATGAGGCAATAATTGGATCAAGCCCGGAGATGCTTGTCCGGGTGGAAGGTGAAACTGTCCAGACCGTACCCATAGCCGGCACGCGACCCAGGGGAAGGGATGCAGCCGAGGATGATCTGCTCTCGAAGAACCTCCTTTCCGACCCAAAGGAACTCGCAGAGCACCTGATGCTTGTTGATCTTGCCAGGAATGATATCGGTAAAGTATCCTGCTTTGGATCGGTCCAGGTCACTGAATTCATGGAAGTTGAACGCTTCTCCCACGTCCAGCATATCGTCTCGCGGGTATGCGGAACCCTGCGCAAAGACTGCGACCGTTTTGATGCGTTTATCTCATGCTTCCCGGCGGGAACGGTCAGCGGAGCTCCGAAGATCAGGGCGATGCAGGTCATCTCCGAACTGGAGACCCAGCCGAGGGGGCTGTATGCGGGGGCAGTCGGGTATGCCGCGTTTGGAAAGAGCCTTGAATTCGCCATTGCAATCCGGACATTGAGAGTCAGTGCCGGAAGGGTCGAGTTTTCGACAGGAGCAGGTATTGTTGCGGACTCGGTCCCGAAAAACGAGTACGAGGAGACAGAATTCAAGGCCAGGGCCATGATGGCGGCCATCCACCAGGCGGGTGAAACATCGTGAATGTGGTGATCGTTGACTGCTTTGACAGCTTCACCTATAACCTCTTCCAGATGGTCGGACGGATGGGGGCAAGGCCCATACCGATCAGGTCTGACATGCCGCTGGAAAGTGTCCGAAAGGCAGAACCCGACCGCATAATACTCTCGCCCGGTCCCGGAAAACCGGAGGACTCCGGTGTCTGCCGGGAGGTAATCCGGCATTTTGCCGGGGACGTTCCGATCCTTGGAGTCTGCCTGGGCCACCAGACGATCATACACAGCTATGGTGGCAGGATCTGCCGCATGAAATCTCCCGTGCATGGAAAGACGAGCAGTATCATGCATTCCCGAAACGGCATCTTCGCCGGCCTTCCAAGTCCGATCCAGGCTACTCGATACCACTCGCTGGCGGTTGACCCGGATTGCATGCCAGATGAGTTCGAGACCCTGGCGGTGGCCGCCGATGACCGGTGCATCATGGCAGTGCGGCATCAGCATCTTCCCATCACCGGGGTGCAGTTCCATCCCGAGAGCGTGATGACACCGGCAGGCATGCATCTTATCGAAAACTTCCTTGTCCGGGGTGGTGCCTGATGAAGACGATTCTTTCCAGGCTCGCAGAAGGACGGGATCTCACACCATCCCAGGCACAACAGGCGATGTATCTCCTGGCTTCAGGGCAGGCGTCGGAAGGCCAGACAGGCGCATTCCTCGCAGCTCTCCATCTCAAGGGGGAGACGGCCGAAGAGATTGCCGCATTCGGCCAGTTATTGCGCAGGTACGCTGTCTGTATCAATCCACGGGTGACAGGGCCGCTGGTCGACACGTGCGGAACCGGAGGCGACGGCAAAGGGACGTTTAATATCAGCACTGCGGCTGCACTGGTTGCGGCAGGAGCGGGTGTCCGGGTCGTAAAACACGGAAACCGGAGCGTCAGCAGTTCATGCGGATCGGCAGATGTCCTCGAAGAGCTGGGAGTAAAGGTAGACCTGCCCCCGGAGATTGTATCCCGCATGGTTGAGGAGATAGGAATAGGATTTCTCTTTGCCCCGTCGTATCACCCTGCCCTGAAATATGCCTCAACAGTGAGGCGCGATCTTGGATTTTCCACGGTCTTTAATGTACTGGGCCCTCTGGTAAATCCTGCCGATGCCTCAGTCCGCCTTCTCGGGGTGCACAATCCCGGTATGGTACAGACCATTGCACTGACACTCAGGATACTTGGGGCAGAGCGGGCGATGGTGGTCCACGGGGACGGACTGGATGAAATCACCGTTTCAGGTGAGACCCTGGTGGCAGAACTCAGGGGTGAGGAGATCCGGAGTTATATGGTCACCCCTGAGATGTTTGGAATCCGCCGTTCTCCACAGGCCTCTCTACGTGGACGTTTTCCCCGTGAAAACGCCGCGATCATCAGGGATATCCTTCAGGATGTCGAAGGGCCCTGCCGGGATGTGGTCCTCCTCAATGCAGGTGCCGCAATTTACCTCGCGGGCAGGGCCGGCACCCATGAGGAGGGGATCTCGCTTGCAGAACGATCCATACGTTCCGGTGCGGCATATGGGAAACTGGAAGCGCTGGTATGCCATTCACGAGGTGAGACATGATCCTCGACCGGATCCTGGAGACCACAGCCACACGGGTTGCCGGATTACCAGGCGAATTTCCAGCGCGGCCAGGGCAAAAGAAACCGAATTACAGTCTCTACCGGTCTCTTGACCGTGTTCCCGGTCAGAATCCTATCATTGCTGAACTGAAATTCGCCTCACCGTCAAGGGGCCCGATCAAAGCGGGTGCCGATCCGGTGACCTGTGCGGGAGTGCTCGCGGCAGGCGGGTGCCGCGCCATCTCGGTCGTGACCGAACCCGTCTTCTTCTCGGGCAATACTGAGATCATCCCTGCTATCAGGTCGGGTATTGATATTCCCATACTCCGCAAGGACTTCATCATCGATGAACTCCAGCTCGCAGAGACCAGGTCGCTTGGAGCCGATGCAGTCCTCCTGATATGCAGGGTACTTGGTGACAGGATCGGCGAATTTGTTGGATCTGCGTTCAGGTTGGGCCTGGAACCGCTCGTTGAGGTACACAACGCCGGTGAGGTGAGGGCGGCCCTGGATACAGGTGCCAAGCTCATCGGGATCAATAACCGGAACCTTAAGGACATGTCTATCGACCTTTCAACAACAAGGAGGCTCGCACCACTGGTGCGGAAGGCCGGACGGAGAGTTGTTTCCGAGAGCGGAATACTGTGGCCGTGCGACGTGAAGGCCCTCTCCCGGCATGTTGACGGCTTTCTCATAGGTTCCTCGATAATGGCGGCAAAAGACCCGTCAAAACGCCTGGAGGGATTTGTATTCGCGTAAAAATATGTGGCATCACGACACCGGAAGACGCAACAGTAGCGGTCGCTGCCGGGGCGGACGCAATCGGGGTGGTGCTCTTCTCCCGCTCACCCCGCTCGGTATCCCCGGCAAAGGCACGGGAGATATTCGATGCGGCGGGTGAAGGTGTCTGGAAAGTTGCCGTCACTCATACTTCTTCGGAAGACGAGATGGAGATCATCTTCAACAAAGTCTCGCCCGACGCCGTCCAGGTCTTCTGTCATGACCTCCGGAACTTTCCCTCGAACGTGAAGGTGATCAGGGCAGTCGCACCGGGAGATCCGATCCCCGACGATGCCGATGCGCTGATCATAGACTCCAGCCACGGGAAAGGGGTGCATTATGACGAGGAATTTGCCAGGAAACTCGTCAGTTCAACAGATGTCCCGGTCGTCCTTGCCGGTGGCCTTTCCCCGGAGAATGTATCAGAGTCTATCGAACGTGTTCGTCCCTTTGCAGTGGATGTGGCTTCAGGTGTCGAGGAATTTCCCGGGAAGAAGGACCCCCGGAAAGTGAGAGATTTCATCAGGATTGCCAGGGGGGCAAAAAAATGACCGGATCCACTCGTTTCGGAGCGTATGGTGGGCAATATGTCCCCGAGACCCTGATCTGTGCGCTTGAAGAGCTCGAACATGCATACACGACCATCGTCCCGTCACGGGCTTTTCAGACAGAGATGGAATATTACCTGAAAGAGTATGCAGGAAGGGAGACACCGCTGACGTTCTGCAGGAACATGTCACGGGACTGTGGCTGCAGGATATACCTGAAGCGCGAGGACCTTCTTCATTCTGGTGCCCATAAGCTGAACAACGCCCTCGGACAGGCTCTGCTGGCAAAGGCCATGGGTAAGAAGCGGATAATCGCCGAGACAGGGGCCGGACAACACGGGGTTGCCACGGCCATTGCCGGTGCCGTGCTAGGTCTCCGGGTCGAGGTCTACATGGGTGTGGAGGATATGGGGCGGCAGTCGCTGAATGTAGCCCGCATGGAGATGCTCGGGGCCCGTGTCATCCCTGTACGATCAGGGTCGCGGACCCTGAAGGATGCAATAAACGAAGCTCTGCGTGACTGGGTAGCAAACGTGGAAAATACCCATTACCTGATCGGATCAGTTGTGGGCCCCCACCCGTTTCCTGCACTTGTGCGGGACTTCCAGACCGTAATCGGAAGAGAGACGAGAGACCAGATTCTCGAAAAAGAAGAGCGGCTCCCGGATGTGCTTGTCGCATGTGTCGGTGGCGGCTCGAATGCGATAGGTCTGTTCCATGCCTTCTTAAAAGACGATGTGGCTCTCTTCGGTGCAGAGGCAGGTGGAGAGGGCATAAAAGGACGGCATGGCGCGACACTCTGCCGTGGACGACCGGGAGTGCTCCACGGGACCTATACCTACCTGATCCAGGACGCATTCGGCCAGATCCTGGAGTCGCACAGCATTTCAGCCGGGCTTGACTATCCCGGCGTCGGCCCGGAACACAGTTTTCTGAAGGACGAGGGGAGGGTCACGTACCTGCCGGTGACCGACGAAGAGGCCCTGGACTCCTTCTTCTACCTGTCGCGTACAGAAGGCATCCTCCCTGCTCTTGAATCGGCCCATGCGGTGGCCCTTGCACGCACGCTCGCGGATGATCTCGATGATGACGGAATACTGGTGATAAACCTCTCCGGCCGGGGTGACAAGGACGTTGCCCAGGTGGCAGCTCTTATGGGGGGACGCAGGTGAACCATCACGCTTCACGCATCGCTGATCTCTTTGGGTCGAGATCAGGTACGCTCCTTGTCGCCTGCACGATGGCCGGAGATCCCGACTATGCGACCAGTATGAGGATAATCCAGGAGATGATCGATGCAGGCGCCGACATGATCGAACTGGTCATGCCGCATTCAGACCCGGTCGCCGACGGGCCCGTCATGCAGGAGGCCGTATCTCGGGCACTGGATGCGGGAATGAATACAGACCGGTTTTTCTCACTCATCAGCGAGATTAGAAAGGGATCAGGGACACCACTGGTCGTTCTCACCTATGCAAACATCGTTATTCAGCGTGGTGTCGAGCAGTTCTACCGGGATGCCGCGAATGCAGGCGTTGATGGAGTTGCGGTAGCAGATGTTCCACTGGAAGAATCAGGACCATTCGTTGCTGCGGCACGGAACGCCCGTATCGAACCCATACTCTTTGTGAGTCGTACGACATCGAAGGACCGGCTCGAAAAGATCCTTTCAGCCGCCGGCGGGTTCATCTATCTCGTTGCAGCCATGGGTGTGACCGGTACCCGGGACGGGATTCCAGAGGAGACACTCGTCTGTCTGCGGGAAGTAAAAGACCGGACAGGTATTCCTGTAGTCCCGGGTTTTGGTATTTCAGGGCCCGAGCATATCCGCACTTATGCCGATTCGGGGGCCGACGGGGTTATCGTGGGATCCGCCCTGGTACAGGAGATAGCCCAACAGGTGAAACTGGGATGCGACCCGGTATCGAAAGTCGGAGGACGTGTCCGCAGGCTGAAATCAGGCTGCATCATCGATAGGTAATCTCGAGGGATGCTGTCCGGTAATCCGGACAGCAAATCTCTTTTCCGGTGAGTTGTTCCCCTGCTACCGTGCAGCAGGATCCTCCTGCCAGAGCCCGAAAGCATTGCCTTCTGTATCCATGCAGTTAGCCAGGTATCCGAATCCGGGAACAGCGGTCTTTTTGAGGGTTACCGTGCCCCCAAGTGATATCACTCTCTCCACGTATTCATCGATTGATGCGACCCCGATATAATTCATGATGCGCTGCTCCGGAACTCCCCTCTTTCCCAGGCCGCCGCCTACCCCCGGGCTGCCGTCCAGGGCTCTCGTCTCCACCAGGGAAAAGTCGGGAAATCCGGTCTCCATGAATTTCCATCCGAACAAATCCCCGTAAAATTGCCGTGCCCGCCCTGGATCATCAGCAGGCAGATCGAAATGGACGATTGTTGGCATACGTTCCAGTAGGTCAGCATCGCTCATAAAATCTCTTTTCTCGCGTTCCTGACTGCATCACGCAGGAGCAGGGAAGGTCGATTCCCTCCTCGTCCTACTCCCGATCAAGCTTTCCCACAGCAGCGCAGTATATGACGAATTCGTCAATGCCGTCTAATCCAAGAAGATCTGCCATCTGTTGATCGTCGAACGCACCCATGGCACACGTCCCGCACCCCAGCTGGGTGGCGGCGAGGTACAGGTTCTGGCAGACGTGCCCGGCATCCAGGTGGACAAGGCGGTATGCACGTTCCGCGTAACGCCAGGCCATCCGGTAGATGACACTGCTCCACATGAAGGTTGCTGCCGATGCCCGGACAAAAGCCTGGCCAAGGCATGCGGCCATCGTCCGGTCCGCCAGGTCCGGGCCAGCCCCTATCACGAGAAGCCGGTTTGAGAACGCCAGGTAGCGGTATATGCCCGGTTCCAGTCCTTCGATCCGGTTTGCCAGGATGTATGTCTCAAAAGAGTGTCGTCCACCTGCGGAGGGGACATTCCTGAACGTATAATACGGTTCCTGAACGTGAACGATTCCCTGTGTGCACCAGAGGAGATAGGCGAGTTCTTCGATTGAGAGCGGGTCCCTGGAATAATGACGCACGGATCTTCTCCCCTCTATTGCCCGGCGGAGGTCGAGTGGCGGAACTGATAGATCGCCTGGCGGGGGGAGATCGATGAACTTTCCCTCCACAGGATATGGCTTTTCCAGGGGTGGTGCAGGGACCTGCATGAACTGGTCAGAGACCGACACCTGTTCGTAACGGGTCCTCTCCATGAATATCTGGCCAGTGGGTTTCATTGGGGATTATTGCATGTTTAGACTACATTAACCCGTATGCAGGAATCTGCGTCAGATTGGACCGATCTCCATAAGTGCATCTTCATCTGATGGGATATGGGATGCCTGCGGATACCGCCTCACTGGAACTTCTCCTTCTGTACCTGGCAGAGGCAATGATCCTTCTTACGTTAGGAATTATCCTCGCCAGCATGCTCGTGGAAACAGGGATCTTTTCAAGGCTTACCCGTCTCACCCGTCCCCTCTGCAGGATATCGGGCCTGTCAGAATCTGCCACAACATCGATCCTGGCAATCTTTATCAATCCCACCGCCGGGAAGGCCATGCTTGCGGGCCTCTACAATGACGGCAGGGTGGAAAAAGAGGAGATCATCCCCACCCTGGTGATGAGCACATTTCCCGTCGTCCTCGGGGAATCACTCTTTCGTGTCCATCTGCCGGCAGCCATAGTCCTGCTCGGGCCAGTGGTTGGGGGGCTGCACGTGTTTTTAAACCTCTTTTCAAGCGGCCTGCAGATGTTCTGGGCTATGCTCTATACCCGGTTCATACTGGGAAGGAACACTTCATTTCAATGCGGGAAACCCGCAATGGATACGACAATCTCCTTCTCGCGTGAAAAATTCATGGCGGGTCTTGCAAAGGCCTGGCCGCAGCTTCGTCGAATCATCCCGGTTACTGTGATTGCTGTTTTGGCATTTACAATCCTCACCATTTATGGGGTAATGGACATTATCGGGGCGTTATTTACTCCGCTGCTGGGGGCAATCGGTCTGCCCGGCGAGAGCTCCACAGCCCTTGTCGCACAGATTCTCCGATCATATGCAGGGTATGCGATTGTGGCATCCCTCATGACAACTGGAATCCTGGTGTTGAAGGATGCCCTCGTCACACTCCTCATCGGGAGCATGATGGTCATAACCCTGATCTACGTCCGTTACACGTTTCCTCTCAACATATCTCTCTTTGGACGGTTCGGCCTGAAGATCACCGCAGTCTCGTACAGCTGCAGCATGGCGGCAAAGATCGTCACGCTCTCGCTGGTATTGCTGTTGCTGTAGAGCCCCCGCAAATCCCTTTCCCTGCCTTCCCCGGGTATACCGCGGTAGTAATCATTGTGATATCGACCGGAAGGATCTGATCCCATTGTTACGAAAATGAGTGGAAAAGACCCGGATTCACGAGCAGTGAGACAGATTCGCCCCAGTCTCTTCTCTTGCGGCCAACGAAGGGAATACACACCTGTTGGGCAGTGGTATGATATATTCATTATCGTTTATCTCATACAGTTCTCTCCAGTACCTGGAAAAGGCGAGTATTCAATGGATAACATATCACACTTCAGGTTCTCCCGAAGAAGCATGGCCACACCCCGTTCCATGATACGGGAGATACTCAAAGTATGCGAGCAGCCGGATATCATCTCATTTGCCGGTGGACTTCCTAGCCCTGATTTCCTGGACACCGAAGGTATACGCGAGGCGTCGGATCAAGTGCTTGCACGGGAGGGAAAAGCGGCGCTCCAGTACTCGACCACAGAGGGGTATCGTCCGCTTCGTGAGTGGATTGCGGCACGATACGAAAAAAGACTGCACATTTCAGTCGATCCCGACGAGATCCTCATCACCAACGGTTCACAGCAGACGCTTGACCTCCTGGCGAGGATCTTCATCGACGAAGGGGATCCAATCCTCATCGAGGCGCCCGGATATCTCGGGGCCATCCAGGCCTTCTCCCAGTACATGCCTGTTTTCCATGCTATCCCTCTCGAACAGGACGGTCCGGATATCTCCTGCCTTGGCCGGGTTCTCGAGGAAACAGACCCGAAATTCCTGTATACGATACCAAATTCCCAGAATCCTTCAGGGATAACGTACAGCACAGAGCGGAGAAGAGAGATCTCGTCCCTTCTCAAAGAGCACGACATGCTCCTCCTGGAGGACGACGCTTACGGGGAGATCCGGTTTTCCGGCGCCCGGAGACCATCTTTCCGGAATCTTCTGCCCGGCAATCAAACCATACTTCTCGGATCCTTCTCAAAGATCGTGGCCCCGGGATTCCGCCTGGGCTGGCTCTGTGCTCCAGGGGAGATACTCGATAAGGCCATCACCGCCAAGCAGGCCTCCGACCTCCATACCAATATCTTCGCCCAGCATGTACTGGCCCGGTACCTCGAAAGGATCGATATGGACTCCAGGATCTCTTCCATCAGCAGGGCCTATGCTGAAAAATGCTCTTTGATGCTCGAATGCATGGACAGGCTCTTCCCGGAAGGAATCGGGTATACCCGCCCGGACGGGGGGATGTTCATCTGGCTCACACTCCCTGAAGGGTTCTCTGCCATGGAACTCTGGAGGCGTGCATTGGAGAAGAATGTGGCCATCCTTCCCGGAACTCCATTTTACACGGACGGAGGAGGAGACAGCGGGGTCAGGCTGAATTTCTCAAACGCGGACGCAGAAGGTATACGAATCGGAATTTCAAGGCTGGCCGGGGTGATGCAGGAATACATGGACACTGCATGAAAGAATCATTCTTCCAGTACGATGTATTCGCACACATTATCGTCAAAGATGAATAGGTCGTCAATCGAGGTTGAGAGTGCCTTCGAAATATCATGGGCAAGTTTCAGGGACGGGTTGTATCTCCCCTTCTCGAGAAAGACGATCGTCTCCCTTCGCACTCCCGCCGCGGCGGCGAGGTCTGCCTGCGTCAACCCCTCCCTTTCACGAAACTCCCTGATACGGTTCTTCATCGCCGGTCCACTCTCGCAATATGTGATAAATCTCTAACATTTCATTATTAAAATGTTATATATATTTAACTTCTTTCCTGAATTCAGCGACGCGGTCCCTCCCCATCATCTTCCATATCCAGAGTATGACCAGGAGGGCCAGGATGGCATTCAAGGCCAGTATTCCCTCTGTTGGCCAGATGCCGTATAACCTGGCGATGTAGACTGCAACGAAATCCACTGAGCTATGCCACGCGATGGCTGCCAGGAGAAATCTCCACTCCAGGCGGACGACGGAATACAGTACCAGGAGCGTAAAGGCGATATGCAGGGTGATTGTCATGATTCTCTCGAAGAGTCCGGGGATTATATCAAGGGGCGTCAGGGATGAAAGCGTTCCAACTGCTGCAAGCTGTTGGGGATCGGTGAGGATGGCAGAGATCATTCCGGAATTTCCCGACACGAACACGATAAAGAGGATCATCGACTGGAGGACGAGGAGGGCCACGATGATCGACTCGACTCCTCCCCACCCGACGCCGAAGAGCACGCCGTTCTCCCTCGAGAGAAGCAGCCTTCTTGCCGGGAAGAAGAGGGAGAATACCAGGTACCGGATGCCCTCCTCCACGATCCCTGCACAAAGTCCCAGGAATAGTGCCAGGGCTGCCAGTGCCATCGTCGGATCGGGGAGTACACTCCTGACCCATTCGGAATATGGCGGCTCAAGCAGCATGAGAAGCGGTACGTGGATTACCTGTGATAAAATAAAAAAAAGGGCTCCATAGAGGAAAATATTCCATCCAAGGTCAAATTTTTTAATGATGTAATATCCGAGAATCAGAGGGATGGCAATCTCGGCGAGCACCACGAATGCAAATGTCAGGATGACCATGATGTTCATGAGAAGACGGTTATGGCTCCCTGGTTAATAAACCCTGGTTGAACGGGTCCTGTTGATTGCCTTTCCAGGAACCCGGGTAAACGAGATCAATCCGTAACTCGTGCAATCATTCCTGACAGTCAGGGGAGATAGTCAAGAATGATCCGCCATTCCCTGATCTTGTCCTCCAGGGAATACCTGGCATTCGCGGGACTCGTTGATGGCAGTCTCTGGAAAACCAGGCTATCCGGGAGGATCTTTCCCTTGCTGCTCCGGAGAAAAAAAGTCCATGCCCTGCCGCCGTTCAGCCCTATAAACCGTATCCGCGGATTCATATCCAGAAATCCGAAAATATCGTTCATCCTTGCCTCCCTGATATCATGGTCCATGCTTCCCTGCTGGAACCTTCGGGA
>ERZ795057.190-NODE-190-length-64644-cov-7.529378_pt1 | contig 64644 bp, 46 predicted proteins | sample MGYA00375141_ERZ795057 | MGnify/ENA primary metagenome ERZ795057 (study PRJEB30186, sample SAMN05720163) | activated sludge metagenome | isolation source: Anaerobic digester | place: Hong Kong | collected 2015-01-26 ...
GTGATGATTTATCTTTTCAGCAGTATCGGTCTCGGTAAGGAGGCGGCTGTATTATTTTCATTATCAATTTTTATGCTCAGTCCTGTCCTCGGTCTTCATGGCTGGATAATTAATCTTGTAATGATGGTAGGGAGCAGGTTTAAAAAAGCTGAGGAGGAGATTGAAATATCTGATGCAGACTGAATCCCGGAGGGGTATAAGGGAGTCTTTAATAATTATCTTGACAGATATGGATATGATTATTCACTTTTAGGAACCTATACTCTATTTTAAAAAAGCAGAGGAATCGATGAAACCAGGATTAACACTTGTAGTTCCCGTTTATAATGAAATTGGCGCTATTGATAACAGTATAGTACATTTAAAAGAGATTAAAAAAAGCTGTAAGGATTTTACCCTTGAAATAATAATAGTGAATGACGGATCTTCTGACGGGACAGAAGATGTGCTGAAAGGCATTTCCAAAGATAAAGACATAAAAGTAGTCCATCACGCTAAAAATCGCGGTTACGGTGCGGCCCTTAAAACAGGGATACGTGCTTCAAGATATCCCTATATTGCCATTACTGATGCTGATGCCACTTATCCGGATGAGAGGATACCTGAATTTTTCCGTGATGTTGTTCAGAATGACCTTGATATGCTGGTTGGAGCAAGAACAGGTGAATCTGTGAAAATTCCGCTCATAAGGCGTCCTCCTAAATGGGTCATAAACCAGCTTGCGAATTACATGGTGGGAACAAAAATTCCTGACCTGAATTCCGGTCTCCGTATTATGAAAAAAGAGGTAGTGGAGAAGTTTATACATATTATGCCTGACGGGTTCTCATTTACTTCTACAATTACTATTTCGATGCTTGCAAACGGATATCAGGTGAAATATGTGCCTATTAACTATCATCAGAGAAAAGGCAAATCGAAGATTCGGCCCATTTATGATACAATGAATTTTGTTAAGCTTATTATCCGTACTGTAATGTTTTTTGATCCCCTTAAGGTGTTTCTCCCCATCAGCCTTCCTTTGCTCTTCGGGGGGACAATACTTATAATTGTTGAGGCTGTTTTACACCGGAATGTTAATACAGTGTCAGTTTTAGTTACTTTATCCGGCCTGAATATCCTGACTGTAGGTATGCTTGCTGAAATGATTGCTAATAAAAACTGATTGAATTGTTTATTGAGTTAAGTAATAACCGGGTACATGCAGGTTCCCGGTTATTCAAATAATATGTATAGTGCTTCAGGAACTTCCTTCTTTAATTTTTACCGAATAAGCGGGTATTATTATCAGTAAAAAATACTTGCTATCATCTTTTATTAATAGTTTTTGACTATCTGCGGCTGATTTATACAATTTCTCTATGTATAAATTTTAAAAAATATGGTTCTGCGGTAAAACCGGAAATAATGATAACAGATAAAGTCGAACACGAACTGAAATATATAATCAGTAACTCACGCGCTGTTGATATTACAGGATGGCTCTCAAGGTATTGTGAGCCGGATCCGGAATTTCCTCAGGGTATGATCTCAAGCATTTATTATGATACGATGCAGTGGAAATATCTTGATGAAAAATTCAACAGTTTCTACCTTAAAACAAAGGTGAGGCTCAGATGGTATTCAGATCTGGAATACAGTTTTCATTATGATGCGGCTTTTGTGGAGGTGAAATACAAAATCGGTTCAAGGCGGGACAAGGCAAGGGTCGAATCCCCGTATAAAGGGGGAGAGATTGCCGGCATGCCTCTTGAAGACGGCAGGCTTTTAAGAATACCTTCACTCCTTAATAATAAAGGGATTATCGTGAGGGACAAACTCCTCCCGGCAATTCAGATTACCTACAAGAGGTTCAGGTATATAGACCCCTATTCGGGATCGCGTATTTGTTTTGACTTTGACATACATTCACCAAGAACAAACAGGATAATGCTTCCATTTATGAGTTCTGTTATGCTGCAGACCGCGGTTTTTGAGGTTAAAGGGAGCGAAAGCGAGCTCCCGACATCTCTCTACCCTCTGACAGATATGGGGCTCAGAAAGTCGGCATTTTCGAAATACAGCGCCTGTTACCAGAAACTGACAAGGCGTAATTATTGAAATAATAAATCTTATACAAGGGTGTTATTATGGATTTTTCATTTGAAAAGATAGTATCAATTCTTCTTAAAGGGTTCGGGAGTCAGAAGATGGAGGATATAGGTTTCCTCCCTTTTCTTCTTTTACTTCTGCTTTCTCTTGTGGCGGCAATGATAGTCTCGTATCTGTACCTGAAATTTTATAAAAACAGAGCGACCGGGAGCCAGATACACAGGGCTTTCCCGCTACTGGGTGTGGCCATAACAGGCATTTTTGTATGTATCCAGTTTTCTCTTCCTCTATCCCTGGGACTTCTCGGTGCCCTTTCAATTGTAAGGTTCAGGACCCCGATCAAGGAGCCGGAGGAGATCGGGTTCATCATGATTGTTGTAGCCACTTCCATATGCTGCGCAACTTTTAATATTCTCTTTCTCGGTTTAATCCTCCTGGTGACCTATATCGGTCTTCTCGTTCTTCAGAGCGGCCCGAGGTTCCTCAAGGGGAGGCTCAACGATGGCATGCTGATACTTACTGTGCCGGCGGATGAGTATACAGGCAAAGCGGGTGAGATTTTCAGTTACCTGAAAAAATCTCTTCCTGCAGGCAAGATTGAGAGCATTACTGAAAACCAGGGTGACTCGGTAATATCATACAGTTTCAGTACAATTGAAGATGAGATGATACTGACAATAAAGAATGAGCTTGCTGCTATCTCAAACAGTATAAGCTCAAGTTTTTTCTTTAACAGGATAGGGGACATATAGACTCAGTAATAATATGAAAAAGAATCTGCTTTTCATCTCCCTGTTTATCATAATAGCCCTGTGTGGAGCTCTCCTTGAAGGAATGGAGGGTTTCAGGAACGCGGTAAAAGGGCTGCGGGACAGGGAACTTCCGTCACCCCTTCTTAATTTCGGGAGGAGGGGGCAGATTATGAAGGAGATGGGACTTAAATATGTTGTCCCCCTTGATGAACAGGTAAGGGATAACGGCGCCAGCAGAATAACAATGGATCTCTCCAGGCTTGAGTCAAGAGAGGAATGGGTTGAAGCCGGGAAACTCCCTCCTGAAAAGATGCTAAGTACAAGAATTCTTGATAAGCAGGTTATTGCTTCAGGGCTTCCTGTTCTCTCTATGTACATGAATGAGCATGATCTTTACGATAAATATACCGGTATTTATGCAAATCCCCTGGAAAGGGGTAGAAACTGGGAGCGTCCCTGTTTCATGTCATATTTTAAAAACGGTAAACTTCTTTTTGGAACCGGGGCTGGAGCCAGGATTCATGGAGGTACCAGCAGACTCCATCCTTTGAAAAGTTTCAGGCTTTATTTCAGGGACGTATACGGGAAAAGTGAATTTCTGGAGGGGGCTATTCTAAAAGGAGTTGCGGATCCTGTCGAAAGGGTGGTTTTAAGAAAGGGGGACACAAAATTCGGATTCGTAAATTCCATGGCCTATGATATGGCACGTAAAATCGGCTGTTTCTCTCCGGAAACTGAACCTGTAAGGTTTTATCTTAACGGGAAACCGCACGGCCACGGTAATTTTGAACTGATTGAACATTTGAGCCGTGATTATCTGCAGAATCATTTCGGCCATAAGGATTTTGTTTACTATAAAGTTAAAGGGCGAAAGGACAGACCGCCTGAATACCAGAGATTTTATGAATGGGCAAGATATGGAGGCGCTTCCGTTACTTTTGAGAAAACTTCGGAAGTAATTGATATGGAAAATTTTATCAATTACTGGATCGTAAATATTTTCTGCGCCAACAGTGATCCCTACCAGGGGATTGCCCTCCTCGATAAAAGAAAGAAAAATCCCAGGTGGTTCTGGCTTATATGGGACATGGACCACAGCTTTAAAAATATTTATGAATCTGACAAAAAATACCTCTGGCAGCAGGAGCGGCCGGTAAACCTGGTGTACTCCAATACCAAAAAAGAAACCGATCCCAGATATTTTATTTTCAGAAGACTCATTTTTCACGATGAAACATTCAGGGCCCTTTTTAAAAAAAGGCTTACAGAAGTATTGAATTATCTGCTTACCAATGATTATCTTCAATCTGTAGTTGATGAAAATATAAGTATTGCCCGCAGTTTCGGTATGAACATGAGCAAAGCTGACCGTGACCTTCATGATTTTATGCTCAACCGGCCTGAATATGTGATAAAGATGATGAACAGGTATTTTAAGCTGGGTGATGTTCACAGGGTGAGATTTGAACCCCCGGAAGGGAGGACTTTTGTTGTAGATGGTTTTGAAATAAGAAAAAGATTCACAGGAATATATTATGATGGGAGTGAAATTTTTCTCTCCCCGGGCGGACAGCGCATTAAGGGATGGAACATTAACGGTAAAAGGTATAATAATCCGTCTGTTACTATTCCTGTTCGTGGAGATATGAAGATAAGGCCTCTGTAGCTTTATTCATCTTTTGATGACGATTATTTTAAAAAAATACTGTAAAATTTTCAGAACTACGCTAATGTATGTATTTAATGGCGATCAACCGGATATAATAAAAAATTTAAGAGAAGTAGTGCAATAAAATGAGTTACATGAATTTAATAATAACGGCTTTGCGGGCGCTGACAAAAAACAAGATGCGTTCGGCCCTTACCAGTATAGGTATTATAATCGGAATATCATCGGTCATAGTAATGATAGGTATGGGTAACAGTGCAAGAGTTGAAGTCAGGGAGAGAATATTTACTTACGGAGCCAATGCAATGAGCGTAAGCTCTGAGCCGAGATGGACCGGTAAATGGTTCAGTGATTCTGACATTGTTGAATTGAAGAAGAATTACTACCAGATAGAAAAAATCAGCCCTTATCTTAAAGATAAACATTCTATTGCCAGGTATAAAAACAGGACATTGAATACAGTTGTTGAGGGTGTTAATGACGAGTATTTTGATATTAAAGGTAAGAAAGTTGAACTTGGACGCCTTCTTATCCCCAATGATATAACTACAACAGCTAAAGTCGGGGTTATAGGGACTACTGCTCACAAAGAACTTTTCGGTAACAGAAATCCTATAGGTGAGCAGATACTCCTTGAAGGAATTCCGCTTACAATAGTCGGTGTTCTGGAGTTTACAGGAGAGTCCTTTGGCGGCAGGGATTTTGATAATGTTATTCTTATTCCATATTCCACTTATAATATAAGACTTCGTAACCGGCGTGTTTTTGATGAGATATATATCAAGGTCAAAGATGAACAGTCCATGGACGAGGTTGAGGATATTGTTATAAGATACATGAGAAGCAAATTTTCAATACCGGATGGTGTAAAAGCAAAGTTTACTGTCTCTACCAGCAAGGACAAACTCAAGATGGCCAATGATATTTCAAACGCCCTTGCAATACTTCTTGCAGGCATCGCCTCTATATCCCTGTTTGTCGGAGGGGTAGGTATTATGAACATTATGCTTGTTTCTGTTACAGAGAGGACCAGGGAGATTGGTATAAGGATGGCAATTGGTGCCAAGAAAAAGGATATAATGCTTCAATTTCTTATTGAATCTGTTTCTCTGAGTATGGCGGGTGGGATTATCGGAATAATCCTTGGGCTTTCAATATACGGTCTCATTGTCTATTTTGTGAAATGGCCATTCATCTTTACGCTTTCCTCGCTTCTGGTTTCAGTTATGTTCGCCACGGCTGTGGGTATCTTCTTCGGATACTATCCATCGAAAAAAGCCGCGGAGCTTAAACCTATTGAGGCGCTGAAATATGAATAGAATAGAGAATTTTTCTCAGAAATTCTGGTCTTTTATTTCCGGGGAGGAGAGATGGAAATCCCTCCTCTTTGTTTTTACAGGGGCTTTTATACTCAGGGCTCATACTCTCTTTATTGATTTTATACATGTTGATGTTGTCACATCATATGTACTGGTCAAAAGGGATCTCGCCGGCCTCGATTTTTCGCCTAACAAGGGGTGGCTTAATCATTACCTGATGAAATGGAGTATTGAACTCTTCGGAGATTCTGTAACTTCTTTTCATCTGACAGGTATTATTTTTATTCTTTTGACCATGTGTTTTATTATTATGCTGGGGAGGAGGATTTACAGCTTAAGCGCCGGTATTATCGCGGCTATGCTCTACGGGTTCATTATTTCGTCTTATAATACCGAGTTTACTGCGACAAACGGCGAGGTCCTTTATAATCTTTTTTTTATGGGGACTTTTTATTTTTCCTATCTGGCTTTTGTAGAGAGGAAATTATGGATTTTTCCTCTGGCCCTTGTTTCTGTTTTTTTAGGATATATGATCAAGGTTCAGGGGGCCTTCTCTCTTCCTGCTGTTATTGTTTATCTTCTTTTTGTCTTTCCACTATACAGAAGCTGGTTTAAAATTACTCCTCTGCGATATTATGCAATACTCTTCGCATCATGCGGTGCGCTGCTTGTTGTTGTGCTGATTGACTGGAATTTTACACAGTTAATATTCAGCGGTCCTTTTCGCAGTGAAATTAAACCCCTTGTTCAGTATGTGGCTAACAGGGGGTTCAACCCGTTAATGGTAATGGGGAAACTTATGCTGCGGGCTGTGCACTTTCTTCTTTATCACAGTATTATATGGGTCCCCGGTACACTGGCAATTATTTCTTTTTTCAGAAAAAGAAAGAGGGCTGAGAGTGAAGGATTTATTGTGGCAGTTACCCTGGCGCTCTTTGCGTCGATATTCCTCGGAGGGGCCAGGCTCTCTGTTCACTATTTTATTATGCTCCTCCCCACTCTTTCAATCCTTTCTGCGGGGTATATTGAAAATAGATTTTCAGAGCCTCTTTTTGCGAAGAGGGCTTTTCTTGTCTTTATAATCCCGGTACTGTTTTTCTTTTCATGGAATGTAAAGGATGCCTGTGTTAAAAATTTTGCTCCTGAACTGAAACAGGAGGAGGGAAAGTTCGCGTATTATTTCAGGATGATTGCCCTTGCTTCACATGGTGAATACCTTCTTCCGCATAAAAGCATTGTGCCTGTAATCAATTATCTTAAAAGTAATACAGAACCTGATGCGACTATTATGTCCTGGCCAATGGGTACAGAGGTGGTCTATTATTCAGGGAGACATTCAGCCGGTTATTCATACTGGTTGAACGAAAAAGCGCTTTATGCCATTGTACAGAGGGAGAAGGGGAACCTGCCGGTTTATGAAAAGTATCAGAAAAAATTAATAAGAAAGATAAGAAAACTGAATCCTGACTATTTTGTTGACGTGGGTTCAACATCGATGATCAGGAAGGTCCTTATTTACAGAAAGAAGACCGATCCCCCGTATTACTTTGACTGGAATACAGCACCTGTTGTGCGTTTCGGCAGCTTCGCCACACTGGATGATTTCCCGGAAGTGATAGATTACCTTAACGGCAATTACACGCTTGCCGGTAAATTCGGCGAGGGGAGAATATGGGTGAGGAAAAAGTGAATAAGTACATAAGGTATATACTCTGGATTGCAGGGCTGATCTTTGTTTTACGGATACCGACCCTCTACCAGCATATTGTCGATATTGACGAGACCGCTTTCAGCGAGTTCGCCCGTATTATTATGAACGGCGGGCTGCCCTATGTTGATGCTATTGACAACAAACCCCCTCTGACATACTATTTCTTTTACCTGGTTTACGCTTTTTCAGGAACCGGAAGTCTTTATGTTATTCACTGGGTTACAACATTCTGGGTAACAGCAACAGGCGTCGGGCTCTTCTTCTTCAGTTCAAGGGGAGAGAGATATAAAAACGGTTTTGTTGCAGCACTGGTTTTTGCTTTTGCAATGCATACATATGAGCCGAAGTATATTTCCACAAACGGCGAGACTCTGATTAATCTTTTCCTTGTTTTTTCAGCTTTTATTTTTATTTCTGTAAAGACTTACGGCCTGAAAAATATTCTGCTTCATATTTTATCCGGAATATTGCTTGGCCTTGCTGTAATGACGAATTATAAAGCCGGGATTCTTGCTGTAGTGTTTATAATTCATTCGCTCTTTATCGAGCCGATGCTCTGCAGGGAGAGGGTAATAAAATTCAGGGAGGGGTTTATAAAACTCTGCATAACAGGTTTCTCCTCTCTGTTGCCTGTTGCGGCATTTGCTCTGTTATTCCATTGTAAAGGAAATTTCGACGAGGCCCTCTTCTGGGGGTTCCTCTATAATTTCGGATATATTGAGTCTGGGAAGGGGGCTTTTTCGTCGTTTAAAATTATCGGGAGAACCGGATATTTTATTATACTTACCCTTCCTGCATGGATTTTGTCAGTAAAGTATTTTATAGACAGGTTTTCAGGATTGAAATCTGCTGTTAAAAGCGGCGGAAGTAAAATAGACTATTCCCGGCCTCTTTTTATCTTTATCTGGCTCGGATTTTCGGTGTATGCCGCAACCATCGGCGGAAGGGGGTATGGCCATTACTTTATACAGATCGTCCCGCCCCTTTCACTGGCTGCTGCTGAAGGGTATTCTTTTATTTCAAAAAATTACAGGCTCTTCTGGGTATGGCTGGCCCTTCCTGCAATTATCTTCACCGCCTCAAGGATCGATATCCTTAAGTCTTATGAACTTGTAAACTACCCGAACTACAGGTCTGAAATAAGTTTCAGAAAGACAGGGGAATATATAAAAAGTGTCTCAGCACCGGAAGACAAAATCTACACATGGGGATGGGGGACCCCTGTTTACTATTTCGCTGACAGAAGGTCTGCTTCAAGGTTTCTTATCTCTGATTTTATCTCAGGGAGAATTTTCGGCACATCGAATAGCTCAACTGCTATGAGATCTGAAATGCAGGAGAAGTTTATGCCTCTTTTCATGGATGATCTGAAAAGAAACAGGCCCCTGTTCTTTGTGGATACGTCGCCTTCAGGATACTTCGGTTATGACAGGTTCCCTATTAATCTCTATCCTGAACTGGATAGCTTTATAAGGGACAGTTACCAGAAGGATTCAGTTATTGACGGCATTGTGATATATAAAAGAAAACCTGATTAATCCTCTTTCTGCCACCTGAAGAGAAGAGAACCTGTTGCCATAAAGAGAACAGACATTACTGTCAGCGCGATAACATGTGCTTTTATCTCGTAAAGTGTAGCGCCATCATTCATTATCTTTCTGACCCCCGCTGTTAAATGTGTAAGTGGAAGAAATTTTGAAAGTGTGATTACCCAGGGGCGGGCCCCTTCCATGGAAAACCATACTTCAGAAAGAAACATCATGGGCCATGAGAGGAGGTTCAGTGCTCCTCCCGCAAATTCCTCACTGCTGCTCCGTGATGCGATTATAAGGGCCAGGGAGATCATGCTGAAACTTCCCAGCAGGAAAAGGAGTAGAAGTGATGCGTATGAGCCCCGGTTCTCAAATCCATATATAGCCGCGCATGCGGTGTAGACTATGCCGGTTGTGAGAAAGATCACAAACATACGGGACAGTACCTGTGCTGTAAGAAATTCAAAAGGTGAGAGGAGGGTGACGCTGAACCTTTTCAGCACCCCGTTTTTCCTGTAGCGTACAACGGTATACCCCACTCCGAAGAGGGCGCTGAACATCATGTTCATTGCAAGTACCCCTGGGAACAGCCATTCAATGTAGGGGATTTCTCTCCCTTTTACACTGCCGCGCAGGAATGAGGATCTGTCGCTGCTTTTCCCTGAAGCGATAAGAAGTTTTTCTACAATAAAACCTTTAGGTGATGTTGTGCTTTTCCAGTATTTTCCCAGCGCCGGATCTATCAGTATATCTATTCTGTGATGAAGCAGCCTGTTGAGCCCGGAGTCAAGAGAGTCCATCTCTACAAATTCAATGATCTTTATTTCCCTGAACTGTTCATACTGTGCTGATATCTCTTTCTTTATGCTTCCGGTGTTTATAAGGCCCGCCTTGTATTCACTCCTGCTGTCCTGGCTGAATATGAGACTGAAACCCACAATTATAAAAAAAGGGAAGAGGATGTTCCATCCCAGCCCTGACCGATCCCTGTAGAACTCCCTGTTTCTGTTTATAAATAAAATTATAATTCTTTTCAACATGTTCTTATGCCCTCAGCGTGTGTCCGGTCAGTTCAAGAAAAACATCCTCCAGGTTAGGGGTGCGCACGGTCATTCCCGACAGGTCACCTCCCGCAGTGGAAATTTTCTGTATACACTGGTTCAGGGAATCGGTACGCACCTCAATACCGTTTTCAACTATATATGCTCTGCCCGGAAGGGCCTTCATGAACTTTTCCGGCTCTTCAGTCCGTATATATATGGTAGCGCCTTTACCGTGTCTGCGCAGGAGAGAGTCGGGCGTGTCGATGTCTATAATTTTTCCGTAATCCATTATTGCAATTCGATCACAGAGTTTCTCCGCCTCCTCCATGTAGTGGGTGGTAAGGATAATCGTACGGCCTGAGTTTTTGATCCCTGTTACAATGTCCCACAGGTGCCTTCTCGCCTGGGGGTCAAGGCCTGTTGTGGGCTCGTCAAGTATGATCAGCTCCGGGTTGTTGGCAAGGGCCATGGCCAGGAGGAGCCTCTGTTTCTGGCCGCCTGAAATTTTTTTATTGTCCCGGTTAAGGATCTCCTCCAGCCTGCATACATCTATTATCCAGTCCATGTCCGCTTTACCGGGATATAGCCCCCTGAATGTTTTAAGTGTCTCCAGGACTGTAAGGTATTCAGGGAGCCTTGTGCTCTGAAACTGGATTCCAACCTCCTCCCTGAACCTCTTTCCCCGCTTTTCCCCCCTGTAGAGGATCATGCCTGAATCCTCTTTCAGTATCCCTTCAATTATCTCTATTGTCGTTGTTTTGCCCGCGCCGTTGGGGCCGAGCAGACCGAAACAGATTCCCGGCTCAATGGAAAAACTGATCCCGTCCACGGCCCTGACTCCGGGAAAACTTTTTTTAAGATCAATAACTTCAAGAACAGGGTGCATCAGCGTATTTTATTGATTATCCATAGAAGAACCATGGCTCCTATAAGCGCGGCAATTATCTGTGCCAGAATACCATGTATGCTGAAACCTATAAGGGAAAGGAGAAATCTCCCCAGAAATGAACCGGCGATACCGACTAAAAGGTTGCCGCCAAGACCGAAACCGCGTCCCTTCCATATAATGCCTGCGAGGTAACCTGCAATCAGACCTACAATTATAAGCAGTATTATTCCCATATTCCCCCCATTAAATATAGATATTAATTTATCAGTATTTGTTCCTTAACTTCTTTCAGATGAAAAATATTCTATTGCCACCGCCGCCTTCGGCGGCGGTGGCATGTAATTTTACTTTTTACACTGAAATATATATTCAGGAATTATTACTGTTGTTCTATTGCAATTTACGGATTGGATAATAAATTGTCAACGAGGACTCGATGAAGTATGCTTATTTATTTTTAAAAAGATTTTATTTTATGACGGAGTGAAATTTCTGCAGGGGATAATTATACAGAGTAAAATTAAGACTGCCTGTTCTTTCTGAACTGGCTCGGTGTTGTGCCGGTAATTTTTGAAAAAACGGTTGAAAAAGCGGTGTTTGAATTGAATCCCACAGCTATTCCTATTGAGAGTATGGATCTTGCAGGCTCATCTATTAGCATCTTTTTTGCTTCCTCCACCCTGTATTCGTTAACAAAGGTGTTGAAGTTTTTCTTCAGTTTTTCATTAAGTATCTGCGAGAGCTGGTGCTGGCTTATGCCTAGCTCTGAGGCAAGGTCACGCAGTGTCAGCTCCTCATCTGCAAATATTTTTTCATCACGCATAAGTTCCTGCAGACGTATGTATATCTTTTCCACGTCGAGACCCGCTATTCTCGACTTTTCATAGTGGGCCTTTCTTGTCTCACTGCGCAGAAGCCTGTGGTAGTCAGGATGTCTCTGGGTAACAAGATAGACGTATATTGTTGCGGCATTGGCAAAGAGAATCGAGGCCTTGACTATATCAAGAGAAAATATATACCCTGCCAGGCAGAGAAGGTTTGAAAGAACTATTGAAAGGGCGGAAAGATACCCCATCCTTGCAGGTTTTGAAATGCGGTTGTGTCTGTCCCTCCCCCATACAGGGAGCATTCTGATCAGTACCGGTGTCATCAGTACCGATACATAGAGGTTTGGAATTATAGCAATAATGTACACCAGCCTGAAATAGAAAGGGAGGCCGGAGAATTTTTCACTCATGACCGGGAGTCCCGGGAAGTATTTCGCATGATCTGTGTAATCCGAAAAGGGGAGGTATAAAAGTATTACCAGCACAATAAGGCATGGGAGAAACATGAGCAGATGGCTCTTCTCCAGTGAAAAGGTACTGGAAAGGACCCATCTGTATCTCATTACCATAATGGGGGGGATCAGGTATATCAGCGGTATCGGGTAAATTGTAAGGTAATACGCACAGTCGTGGGGATCAAGTATTCCTGTACTGAAAATACATATCTGGTACATCCATATTGCCATTCCGAAAAAGGAGATGGCAAAGAGGTAGTCTATCAGGTCTTTCCGTGCCTGAACCAGCTGCCCGATTGATATCACAAGCGCGAAAGTCGGGCCGAAAAACATTATAAAATGGAGTATTGTCAGTGCCATGTGAACTATTTCTTTTCAGTATTAATTCCTGAATATATATTTTATTGTAAAAATTAAAGATTATATACCCCCGCCGCCTTAGGCGGCGGGGGTAATAGAGCATTTTTTACCTGAAATAAGTTAAGGAATAAATATTGATTTCTTTCAACGGTTGAAAATATATATTACTGACATGCATGTCAATTACAACTTCAATTTCAAAATTATAATTTTTAAAAACGGGATTTTTAAAAATTATACTTCCGCGAGACTCTACCTTTTAAAAATGATATAAAAGGCATGCAGTTTTAAAATTCCAGTCAGGGCCCGATAGTGTCAGTTAAATTCAAATCTGTATTGCTGCCGGGCCGGGATAATATAATGTCGGGGGTAGTTATGAGTAATATTGATTATGAAAAGGAATTCCAGGAATTTCTCGCAAAGGATGATCATCTTGGTAAGATGGTGCACAAGAGAGCGGAAAAGTACGGCAATTCAAAAGTTGCCGTAAGGCACAAGGCTTTTGGTGAATGGGAGGAGTTTACATGGGGAAGGTTTGTCGACATCATCGATTCATGTGCAATGGGGCTGCTGGAACTGGGTGTCAAAGAACGTGAATTTGTAGGGATATTTTCAAATAACAGGGTGGAGTGGGCTGTAGCTGATTATGCCTGCTTTTCAATCAAAGCATGTTCGGTGCCGATTTACCAGTCAAATTCGGCTGAGGAACTTAAGTATATTGTTAATGACTGTGCCATAAGGATACTCTTCGTTGAAAATCAGGATCACTACGACAAGGCTATAAAGATTCTCCCTGAAACATCTGTAGAAAAGGTCATAATAATAGACCACAGGATTGATTACGATAAGAATAACAGCAGGGTAATGCTGTATAAAGAACTTCTTGAGATGGGAAAAAACAGCGGAAGGAAAGAGGAACTTAATAAACTCCTTGAATCAGGGGACACCGGGGACCTTTCAACACTGATATATACTTCAGGCACAACGGGCGAGCCGAAAGGGGTTATGCTCACACATAAGAACTGGCTGGCCATGCTTTTCGCAACAGGTTATTACATCCCGATCATTGAATCTGATGTCAACCTTGCTTTTCTACCTCTTGCCCATGTCTTTGAAAGGGCGTGGAGCTATTTTATTCTCTGCTGTAATGCCCGTGTTGATTATTGTCATGAGGCAAAGCCTGAAGTGCTTATGCAGTTCCTGCTGGAGTCAAAGCCGCATTACATGTGCAGTGTGCCGAGACTATGGGAGAAGGTGCACGCGAAAGTTATGGATGGCGTTAGCCAGATGCCTCCGAAGAAACAGAAAATTTTCAACTGGGCGCTTGATATTGGTGGCAAGGTCGCGTATCTGAAGAAAGACCAGAAACCGGTACCATTCGGGCTGAAGTTTAAACATAAAATTGCTGACAAACTGATCCTTCATAAAGTGCGGGACCTTTTCGGAGGGCGCAACAAGGTTTATAACTGCGGCGGTTCAGCATTTTCAGGCGAGATATCTGAATTCTTCTTCAAGTGCGGAGTCCTTCTTCTACAGGGGTACGGTATGACAGAATGCTTTGTTATAACCGTATCAAATCCCACAAGGAACAAGTTCGGCACATGCGGACCTGTTGTTCCCCTTATGAAAGTAAGAATATCTGATGAGGGGGAGATCCAGGCCACAAGCCCGAGCCAGACACAGGGTTACTGGAACAAACCTGAACTTACAAAATCTCTTTTCACTGAGGACGGATGGGTTAAAACAGGTGATATCGGCCATATTGATGAGGAGGGGTACCTTGTAATAACAGACAGGCTCAAGGACATGTTCAAGACTTCAGGCGGGAAATATGTAGCTCCGCAGCAGATTGAAACTCTTCTTAAAGAGGATATATTTTTTGAACAGGTTGCCGCAGTAGGTGACGGCAGGAAATATGTTTCAGCACTGGTTGTACCTTCATTTGAGCAGCTTGAAATATACTGCGAAAAGGCAGGGATAAAATATTCATCTAGAGAGGAACTTGTCACTAAACCTGAAATTATTCAGCTTTACAGGGAGAGGATCGACGCCAGGACCGAGGCGCTTGGCCAGGTTGAAAAGGTGAAAAAGTTTACCCTGCTGCCTGATGAATTTTCACAGGAGAACGGTGAACTTACACCGACATTCAAAATTAAAAGAAAGATTATTTCTGAGAGATATAAGAATGTTATTAGTTCCATGTATACAGATTAAAACTCATCCTTAACCGGTGAATTATATTATTTAAATGCTGCCCCCTGCGGGCAGTTTTTTTTGATCTTTTGGTCTTAAGAAAAGTGAGAAAAACTTTTATACTGGTGCAGATTTCAGTCCGTTTGTCCGTGAAATGGAGCAGGATGTGAAATATTTTAAGAAAGCAAAATTTAGTATGGTAATAATAATTGACAAAACTTAATTATTATTGATAAAAATTTATACATTATTAAACAAAAGGATTTGTTTATGATTAAAATGGATGTTAAGAGTTTACTGCCTCATGCGTATGATGTTGACAGTGCCAGGTGGTATGACTTAATCAGAAAGGATTACGACAGATACCGATACCGCATCCTTCTTATATCATTTCTTGTAACTGTAAATATACCCCTGATTTTTTTAATAAATGAATTGCTGCATAAGAGAACGGAGCTTTTTGTAAACTATATTGTGCCGTTAGCTGTTATGCTGTTCATGCTGATATACCTTATTGTTTTTAAAAACATTGCTGTTATGCGTGTAATCGCGGCATTTACCGCGATCACCGGATTTTTTTGCGCGATTCTGCTTCCCGGCGGTCATGATACTTATATAATTATTTTTTTAAATTTTATCCCCCTGATCTTTTCACTCTACGGGCTCAGGGGCTCTGCCGCATGGTTCTTCCTTTTTGCAGTATCTCTGTCAGGCCTGGCTATCTTCCATTATGTTCTGTTGGATGGGACTCTGACCGTTTATCTATCAACGGAAAATGTACCCGTAGCACTCTTTTCTCTGCTTATAATGTTTTTATTTCTTTACGCGGGGCAGAGACAGCATGAAAAAATTATAAAAAAACTTATCCGCAGTATTGCATATGATCCGGTTACAGGGCTCCCTAACAAGGATTCCTTTATAAAGTGTATGCGCGGAATGGAAGATTCTCTGATTGCCATACTGCATATAACAAATTTTAAAAACCTCGCTACACTTTTCGGATATGAGTTTTCAGACCGTATACTGGTTGATGTAACGGAAACTCTCAGTGGGCTTTCATCTGAACTCGGTTTCGGACTCTATAAACTTAACTGGCATGAATTCGGTCTTCAGATACCCCTTAACGGTAGTCTTGAACCTGAATATTCAGAACAGCTGTTGAGCCGGATTCTTAACAGCCTGAGGAACCGGAAGATCAAAATGGATAATATGGATGTCAATCTCGCTATTTCGATAGGCGGTGTTATTATATGCGGCAGGGACTACAATACCGCCCTGTCAAAGGCCGACAGTGCCCTGGATTACGGTCTTTCCAGGCACAGGAACATCAGTCTCTACATTGACGGCATGGATGTAAAGGCTGAAGTATATGACCGGGTGAAGAAGTACAGTATACTTCATGATAATATTATTAATAAGACTTTGAAAATGTATCTCCAGCCTGTGGTTGATTCACAAACAGGTGAAATCTGCTGGTATGAAGCTCTGCTCAGGTTAAAGGGGGAGAACGGGGGAATTGAGTCGATATACAGGTATATCGACATTGCCAGGGACACTGATCTCTATCCGCTGCTCACCGGTTACATGTTCGAACAGGTGGAAAAAATAATCAGGCAAACAGGAATCCCGGTTTCAATAAATATTTCACTTCAGGATATTATGAGCGGAGCTGTGATTAATAACATTGAGAGAATTTCCGGTGAGAGCAGTTATTCAGCCGGAACCCTTATTCTTGAAATTGTGGAGAATGATGAATTCTGTGACATCGACGAGTGTATTGCTTTTATAAAGAAGGTGCAGTCTATGGGTGTGCACGTAGCTATTGATGATTTCGGATCCGGCTATTCAAATATCGCGAACCTTTTAAAGCTTAATCTTGATATAGTGAAGATAGACGGCGAGCTGATTAAAAGAATAGAGCATGATAATGAGGCGTACCTTTTTATTAAAACTATATATGATTTCTGCTGTAACGCGGGGTACAAGGTTGTAGCTGAATATACAGAGAATGAAACGATACTCCGAAAGATCAGGGAGATCGGTATTGAGTTCTGTCAGGGGTATTTTTTCGGCAGGCCTGATTCTCCTGAAAAATTTTCAGGGTTTTCTGAAATCTATCCCATGTCAGAATATTAATATTATTTTTTTATATACATTTTTTTTGCCGGCTTATCCGGAGAGCCATTCCAGAACTTCAGGGAAGTGGTCGATGACAGCGTCCCTATGGGTAATCATGGAAACATGATCATAGTTATGCATATTACCGTTTTTTCGGGATAAAAGTCTGTACTCATGCCTGTGACTTCCCGATTCATTGATGAAGTCGATTACGTCGGAGGGGTGTCCCAGTGACCTGTCATTTTCAGCGGCAAAGTAGAGGGCAGGGGGGAGGGTGACTTTACAGGCAGCCTCGCCGTAATTGAACCTGTCAACGGGATCGACCCATCCCTTCTCCTCCACCCAGAAGACGCATCCGGAGTGCGAGCCTCGGCTCTCATTATCAATTCCTATACCGAATTTTTTCGCAGGCACATAACCGAGAATTTTACCTGTAAGAGTAAAGAGATGCCTCCATACCAGATCTATAAATACAAGCCTGTGGAGGTTGTAAACCGAAACTCTCCTCTTTGAGCCGAAGTAGACAATTGATTTAATTCTTTTTATATTTTCCGGGAACCTTACGAGGAAAGATGTCGCCAGTACACCTCCCCAGGAATGGCAGACCATGTGAATATTTTTATTGCCCCTGATTTCCCTGATCTTTTCAATAAAAGCCGGGATATCCTCTGTAATTGATTCAGTCTGTCCGTAACGGGATTCTTTACTTACATGCGGCAAGGAGGCTCCTCTTCCCCTGAGGTCTGCAGCGTAGACATCAAACCCGTTCATGGCCAGGTACGGGGCAAGGCCTTTCCCCTTCTCATTATAGAATATCCTTCCGTTTTCAACAGCACCGTGAATCATGAGAACCGGCTGCGCTCCGGGGTTGCCGTATATTCTCATCATGTGAAGAGTGTCTGTATCATTGACCGATATGAAAACAGGCTCATATTTGAGTTTTATACTTTCGGAAGATTCCATAATTAATGCTTTGCCGGATATGTTTAAGTGTTTAGCCGTAAATAATTTTACGCTGTCATTTCGAAGAAGCGTAAGCTACTGAGAAATCATTATGCTGAATGAGAATTTCATTGTCAAAAAGATTTCTCACCCGAAAAAAGGAAAGGGGTTCGAAATGACATAGTATTTTGTTAAATTTTCTCCACACTGCAGGGTATATACCTGTGGAACGGGGTCCCCGCGAACCTGTCCCTGTGGGTGTTCTTAGCCAGCCTGTTGGCATTGGCCCCGTGAATTTTTCCGTTGAATTCAAGGCCGAAGCCGTGAGGTATCATTACATATCTCCTGCAGGTCTGTTCTGTAATCTCAAGTTCAATTTCAACTGAGCCCGCTTCTGTTGAGACCTTTACCATATCCCCGTCCTTCAGTCCGAGTTTTTCAGCATCCGCCGGGTTCATGATGCAGGTGCAGTCCCTCTTCCCTTCGTTCCATTCAGGGTTTCGCATAAGGGTATTGGCGTTATACGGTATATGTCTGCCGGAGGAGAGTATGAGCGGATATTTTTCGTTATGCTCCAGCTCCTTCCTTTCTTTTTCAGTCTCAATTTCGGTGAGCCACTCCTTCATCTCAGGAATATAAATGTTTACCTTTTTATCCTCTGTGCTCAGGTCTGAGAAGTTATCCTCAGGAGCAGATTTCCCTACCCATAAACCTTCAGGGTGATCTATGATTGCCTTAAACAGCTCCTCTCCCAGAAGCGGCCCCTTCGGGAAACCCGCGCGAACAGCCGCTTTTTTAAAACTCCCCGGCGCGACCATGAGCATTGCCCAGAGGTTTGCAAGGTTGCCTGAACCTAATTCTTTGCCGAGAGTTTTTGAAACAATGAAAGGCATCATCTTCATGGCGGATGGGTTCTCTTTCCCGAAATTCATAAGCTCCATCCCGAACTTCAGCCTGTTCTCCTTTGCCGCAGCATAAAGGGATTCCGGGATTTCAGGTATAAGGCCAAGCTTATCGGCAATACGCATATGTATCTCGCCAAGTTCAATCTGCTCCCCCTCTGCCTCAACAACGGGACGTCGCATCTGAAAGTATATTTCAGGCCATGTCCATGGGAAGAATGTGCCGTCCCAGGATTCGTATCCTGTTCTCGCAGGCAGAACATAATGGGCCAGTTTTGCTGTTTCTGTCATCGCTATCTCACAAACCACAAGGAGATCAAGTTTTGAAAAGGCCTCCTCGTATGCTGTTGTATCTGCAAACGATCTGAGGGGATTGCACTGGCAGCACATAACCGCGCGCAACCTGTCAGGCTTTTCACTCATTATCTCTTCAGGCATTACATTGGGCGGGAACAGTCCGCAGAGCGCGGGAAAACCTGTTTCGACTGTTTTCCATGTTTTTTCATCCCGCTCATCACTGTGGGATGTTATGGGCATAAGCATTCCCGGGATGATATTCCCGCCTGGTACGCAGAAATTTCCGGTAATTGTGAAGAGGATTATTTCAAGGTACGACGTCAGGGTGCTGTGCCTGTTCATGTACACGCCCAGGTCCGGGTGATACGCCGCTTTCCTTATTTTAAGCTGCCTGCATATCTCTTTTACCTGTTCGTAGTCAAGCTCACAGAATTCAATAGCGGCCTTCGCGTCAAAACCTGCGAACCATCCTTTAATCTCTTCGTATCCGGAAACGTGGTTTTTGATATATTCATCATCTGTCCACCCCTCATTGATTACAATAGCAATCATTGCCTTTGTAAGGAGGGCATCAGTGCCCGGCTTAATGGCAAGGTGTATATCAGCAAGCTCAGCGGTTTCAGATTTCCTCGGATCAATAATGACAAGAAGTTTGTCGGGGTTTTTTGAGAACTCACGCAGTACAATGGGAGCGCGCGGTATCTGGTGGCTTGTCATCCCGTTCCAGCCTATCCCCACAAGCATGTCGCAGTTGTGATCGTCCGGGATCGTGAATTTATACTGTTTTCCGGTTGCCCTTCCGTGAGCCCAGAACTGTCCCGTGAGTTCCTGGGCTATGGCGTTGTAGTAATATTTTGATCCCAGGGCTTTCATCAGTGTAACACCTGAAGCGGCCTCAAGGTGGCACCCCTGTCCGCCGCCCCCCATGTATGCGTATGACTTCGGCCCGTTTTTTTCTATTATATCTTCCAATTTCGCGGAAATTTCATCAATGGCCTGTTCCCATGAGATTCGCTCAGACCCGTTTTCTGTACGCTTGAGGGGATATTTTAACCTGTCATCGTGATGCTGGTGATAGGCTATGCGGAGCCCCTTGCGGCAGGCATACCCTTTGCTTCGCGGGTTCTCTTTGTCACCCCTGACTTTTATTATTCTGTTATTTTCAACTTCAACCTCGAGCCCGCAATTCTGTGCGCATAGTACGCATCCTGTCTTTTTCCATTCACCCATATTATCCTCCTGCCGGAAAATATTCCCCGGTTATTTTTTGTTTTTAAAAAAGGTATTAAGTTCCTTCAGCCAGTTGATCCTTGTCTCCTGGTTCATAACGCAGTACCTGAGAACCAGCAGGTTCAACGGATCCATTTTGCGCTCCGACATATCCTTATATGCTTTATTGAAATCTTCAAGTATCGATTCAGCTTCTTTTATATGTTCCCCTATCTTTTCCAGGGCTGTTCCTTTCTCCAGTAATTTAAAATACATAGACTTGTTCAGGAATTCATCTTTTCGAATCATCTCGTACCTGAAGGCCCTCTCTTCACCTTCATTTCCCGTGAGCCATGAAAGAAACTCCTCCCGCCCTTTTTCAGTAATATGGTAATTGTGCCTGTTCGGGCCTGACTCCCTGTATTCGATCTCCTTCCTGATCAGTCCCTCGTCTGTCATTTTTTTGAGAAGAGGGTAGAGCTGACCGTCATTTATCCCGAACTCTTCGAGGATCTTTGCAAAGAAGTCTGATCGGAGCGAGTAACCGTGTGCCGGTCCGCTCATCAGTGCTCCCAGTAGCATATGTTTTGTTGCCATGTGTTAACCTTTATGTATCTTAATAGTAAGGTATATAAATACAAAGCTATATGATGTCAATAATTAATTACATGCATGAAGATAAAAAAAGGATTCCGAAAAAGTCCGGAATCCGTTTAATTTAAAAAGTGGTAATGTAGATTATAAATCTTCACCGTACGGTTTATCGAAACTCTTCTCCATGGCATTGTTTTTTTTCAGCATGGAATCCCAGAGAAATCCGTTAACCATGGGGACTACCTGTTTCAGGTTTTCCGGGGTAAGTTGTTCAGGATGGGCAAGTCTGGTCAGTATTGTCTGATCAAGTTCACCTGTCTCTCCGCAGGCTTTTCCAAGCTCATAAAACCTTCTGAATACTTTTTCAACCAGAGCGGGAGGCTGCACTGTAAGCCCTTCACATCCCCCTTTGCATATAACACCAGCCGGTGTGCATCCCAGTTTTTTTGTCAGCTTTTCGCAGTACCTTGCCACAAACCTTGTGTGGTGTGTTTCAGGGAACCCGCACTGTATCATGAACATCAGTTTAAGGGAGGGATTCTTCCCTGCCATAGTTTCAAAGGATTCAAAAAGTTCCTTCACCGATCCGGGCATGGCGTCCACGTAAAGAGGGAAAGCTATAAGGAGCCTTTCCGATTTCAGAAACAGATCCTTCTCTTTTTCAAAATCCGGTCTGTCCTTGATTGAGTGTACTACCTCAACACTGTTTTCCTCTGACTCGAGAAAGCCTTTTATGAAATGCTCCAGGAGCTTTTCACTGTTTCCTGATGCTCCCCTTGGAGAGCCGTTAATTATTGATAATTGCATTGACCGCCTCCTCTGCAGGTGAATCTGTCAGTTTAAGAAATCTGAGGGAGCTTCGAAGGTTGATAGCGGCCCTCGTGTAGATATCATTTATTATTTCAATGTCTTCATCGTCCGTATCTGCTCTCTTCTCAAGGAGAAGTGATAATTCCGGATACCTGTTATACCTCTTCATATGGTGAACCTCCCCGCCAACATCTTCGAGATAGGGGTGTATAAGGGGAATTATCCTGTCCATTGCGTTTTTCGCAAGTGCGGAGGGATATCCCATAATCACAGGAGCTGCAAGGACAACGAGGTCCGAGGTGAGAAATTCCCTGCAGAGTATCTCTCCGTCGTCTTTAAATATACAGAGACCGGGCGTTTTGACCCAGCAGTTGAAACATCCCCTGCATGGCGAGTATTTCATGTCACGCAGTACCAGTTCCCTGGCTTCATGCCCCTTTGTTTTCAGTGAATCGGTGACAGAACGGATATAACTGTTGATTGTTGAATCTGCTTCGCTTCCGTTCAGAAAAAGAACTTTCATTATTGCCCCCCTTGTGTTGATGGTTATTAAATAACATATGTTATTTAAAGGTGATTGTTAGATAACATTTGTTATTTGTCAACCATAAAGAGGAAAAAACAGGGTATTTTAACAGCCTTATATCTTTTTATTTCTTCATTTTGCGCAGGTGCCCCATATTCTGTTTTCATCTGCACTATACCCGATTTTTTTAATTGCCATGCATAACCTGTAATTTTAAATTGAGAAAAGTGAGGTAGTCAATGAAAACAAAGAAACTTGGAAACAGCGACCTTCATGTAACAGAGCTTATTCTCGGTACATGGGCAATAGGCGGTACGATGTGGAGCGAATACGATGAGGAAGGGGCAAAGGAAGCTATAAAAGAGGCTATCAATAGCGGCATCAACTGCATAGATACAGCCCCCGCTTATGGAGGAGGACACGCCGAAGAACTGATCGGAGATATTATATCAGGACTCAGGGACAAACTTATAATCGCGACAAAGTGCGGCCTGAATATAGAGGGGAGGTATGAAAAGATACTTACCCCGGAATTTATCATGCACGACCTTGAGATGTCACTTAAAAGGCTTAAAACAGATTACGTGGATCTTTACCAGATCCACTGGCCTGTAACAGACGTGCCGATTGAGGTGTCAATGGGCGCCCTGATGAAGGCGAAAGAGCAGGGGAAGGTCAGGTATATAGGTGTCTGCAATTTTTCAGGTAAGGAGCTGGAGGAGGCGATTAATTGCGGGGAGGTCGTATCGCTGCAGCCGAACTATTCACTTCTGGAGAGGGAAATTGAGAGCGACCAGATGAAGGTCTGCGAAAAAAGCGGTGTCAGTATTATTTCATACGGTTCACTTGCGGCCGGCATGCTTACAGGAAAATATAAGGAGCACCCTACCTTTAAAAAGGGGGACGCCAGGAATTTTTTCTATAGATTTTTTAAAAAGGAGTACTGGCCGGCTGTTAAAAAAGCCGTTGAAGTTGTGGAGGGGATTGCTGATAAACACGGGGCAAAACCGGGTCATGTGGCAATCGCCTGGATTCTCTCTCACACTTCCGTTGCCGGAGCGATTTTCGGTGCAAGGGATGCGGCGCAGGTAAGGGACAACCTTGGAGGGGCTTCTCTTTCTCTGTCATCTGACGATATTGAAGCACTGAATGAAATAACGGCCAATATTTACGGCTGATCTTTTTGATTAAGCCGGTATAGATATTATAATCCGTAAGTTGCCGGGGACATATAAAGATTCGCCCCCGGTGACTGTTATTTACTCCTCTCCCGCAACAATCTTCAGAAGGTTCTCTGCAGCCTCCTCCGGGCCTTTCATCTCGTAACCTGAAATACCCAGCCTTGTCCTCATCTGCCCCACGAAAAGGCCCTTCTGGAAAAACGCACTGAAGAATTTCATGGCAAGCGGATCGTGAAGCTCTTTATACTGCGGCGGGCCGAATATGTTGGCGAAATATGAATGGACAATCCCTGTTGAAGTGGTTGTTCCTTTGCTCATTACTGTCCCTTCACGGAAGAGGTTAAAAGCATATTCCACCGAAGTGAATCTCTCTATTACCGGGTGTTCCTCATCAACCTGTTCGTAATTGTTGGCGTAGAGGATCATGTCTATTTTATGCCCTTCAATAATTGTTTCATATGGAGCTACAGGGAGTATGATCCTTGCGTTGACCTTCGTGGGTGACATCATTATTGACCTGTCTATCTGGCCGAAGGCGTAACCCGGTTTAAGATCATCTATGCGGAGAAAGGCGCCTATCTCTGTTCCGTAAGCGAAGATATCCCCGTTTTCATCGAGTTCAAGGGAACCCATGTCGTCAGCTATAATTATCATGTCACGAAGATGTTTACGCCCCATGTTTCTGAAAGCTTCAAGTGTCTCAGATTTTCCTGCCCCTGAATCGCCTATGAGAAGAATGGTGCTCTCCCTGCCGTTTTTCAGCATTATCCTGGTCAATGCGCCGTGGAACGGAAGCCTTCCTGACTTTATCATTATGGCGTTGTGAAGGGTCAGCACCATTTTTTTGAGAAACCCGAAGTAGCCGAAAATGTCCCTGTTGGGGCATGCAGCGACCATTATGCCGTTCTCTTCATCGTCATAGAATACTGCCGGTATCTCGTCAAACCTGTCCAGTTCATTCCCCGGAATACCAAAAAGATAAACCGCGTCAGGCTTGCGTTTCAGGTCCTCATCGTCCGCCAGCTCAAAAAGGTTGCACAGGGAAAATGCCAGGTCAAAGAATGTTTCGTGTGTGTAGATGTTTATAAGGAGTTCACCGACTTTTGCGGGATAGCATATCCACTCCGGGCTTTCAAGTTTAACCAGGTCAAGGGGGTTTTCCTCTATCTTCCTGAATGTTCCGCTCCTTTTATTGCTTTTAGGATCAAGTATAACAGGAGGATTGAGAAGTATCTGCCTTATTATGATTATATCACGCAGCTGTTCGAAGCTTTTAGAAGGATAGAGAATATCTTTCGGTATGCCTATGGCGCTTATTGCGGCCCCTGCAGGGAGCTGCCTGTATATTCTCGGGTGTGTCCCGGTAATGTTTTCCTGTATATCACGGTAGGCTCCCATAATCAGGTCGTCCAGCTTTTCAACTGTCTGGTTAAATGTACGGTACGGCCTCTTGTCAAGGGTGTCGCCCTCGGAATCGCATATCACATAACGCTCAAATCCCCTCCAGAAATTATAGAGGTGCTCAACAAATTCATTCAGAAGCAGAGGATTGCGGAAGAACTCCCCCGATTCAGGCACGATCTTGGGTATATAGCTTCCGTCCATCCTTGCCAGGTTTTTTAAAGTGATATGAAGTATTTCCCTCATCTCCACCGTCGGCTCGCCCCTGAATATATCAAGGAGCCGGGACTGCTGCGCGGAGAGATCGTCAATAAACCTGTTAAGCATCCTGGCGAAAAGTTCACTCTGAAGCAGTTCGTCCTGTGTTTCGCAGAGTCTCCCCTTTGTGTATATTATTATTTTATTTTCAATCTCCCTGTAAGTTACTCCGGACATTATTTTTTCTCCTTTATTTTTAATAACAAAAAAAGCCGCCACTTATGCATACCTGTTTCAGGGAATGAAACGTTAACATAAATGCCGGCTTACCTTCAGCTCCCCTCAGGAGTTCTGAAAAGTCTTCCTATGTAAAATCTATATTAAAGAGATGTCCGTATACAGGGCAAGGGTCAATCATTTTTTTCTCTCTTCAAATTTTTTTTCAAGTATGAAGAGTATTACTCTTTCACCGGTTGATGTGCTGATATCAGTGTGGAGGCTTTTTACCTTCAGTCCCGTTACATCATATATTAATGCTTCAAGTAGGGGACGCGCGTTTTCAAGCAGCTTGGTCCGCAGTTCCTTTACAAGCATAAATCCCTCATCGTTTCGTGAAAGCTGCTCCTCCCCCTTTGTAAGGACCCCTTTAAGGCGGACAAGTATCATGTCATCGATTATATAAGTCCTTGCTTCAGAGGGGCCCCGCCCCATGTACTCCTTTTCAAAGCGTATTACAGCTTCGCATATTTCCGCTTCTACCATTCCCCTGCTTTTTTCTGTTGTCATCTCTCTCCGTTTTTGCATTCAGTGTTTTATCAATGGTATATCAGATAAAGCCGGAGTATCGATTCTGCAAGGATTTTTTATACTGCAGTATCGGTTCTCATTACAAGGCTCAGACGTATAGCCGGTATTTTTTTGAGATTTCATAATCTCCTCCGCCTGTTATGTTTAATATTTAGACACGCGGGGAGGGTTAAAATGTCACCTCGACATGAAGTTCTTTTCAGTTATTTCAGGATCGACTTGACTCTTCCTACATCACCGCTTTCAAGCCTTACTTTTATGCCGTGCGGGTGGGAGGGGGAATTTGTCAGGATGTCCTTTACTATCCCTTCTGTGAGCTTTCCGGTTCTCTGGTCTTTTTTAAGAACAATAGCCACTTTCATTCCCGGCTTTATCGATTTCCTCAGGTTGCCTTCCATTTGAAAATTATCCTTTATTTCTTGTTTTATTTTTTGTATAGTCTCTTATAATGCGTTCAAGCTGTCCCGCAAAGATATTCCGGTCTTTATGATTTAAAGGGGCCTGCCCGCCTGTTTCGACACCCGCACTTCTCAGCTCTTCCATGAGGTTTCTCATTGTGAGCCTTTCTTTTATGTTGCTGCTGTCATAGAACTCTCCCCTGTGATTCAGAACGCGGGCCCCGCGGCTGATTACCCTGTCTGCCAGTGGAATATCTGCAGTAATGACAAGGTCGCCCTGCGCGACAAGTTCGACTATGAGATCATCAGCCTCGTCAGGACCCGAAGCCACCTCTTCGCCTGATATATAATCAGATAGAGGGAGTTGGATTTTTCTGTTCGCAACAGCAACTGTATTAATCCGGTTTCTTTCCGCTGATCTGAAAAGTATGTTCCGGATTGCTCCGGGGATCGCGTCGGCGTCTATATAAATTTTCATTTTGTCCTGCCAGAATATGGGTTAAAGACATTTAACGGGGAGCCGCTGAAGAGACAACAAAAATACCGGGCATGACCCGGTATTTTCAGTAGTTTGAAACAGGAGATGATTTATTCTATTCTTCGGGCTCGATAAGTACACCCTTGCTTTTCATGCCATTTATGATTATCCTTGCAACCTGTTCAACTGTGAATGTCGAGTCATTTATAGCGAGGTCGTAATTATGAGGATCGGAGATATCAATCTTAAAGAATTCCTTCATATACTCCTCCCTTAGTTTTGTCTTTTCTTTAATCGTTTTCATGGCCGCGCCTGTTGAGACATTAAGTATCTCTGCCATCTTTTCAGCCCTGCTCTGGATTGGGGCGTAGAGCCTTACGTGGAAGCCTCCTTCCATATCCTTTGTGATCATATTGCCCCCTCTCCCCACAAGGACAACGTGGCCGTTCATGGCGAGCATGGCCATTATCTCCACAAGCTTTTTGTGAACCGCAACCTGGGGAGGGAAGGAACTGAAAGTGGTCTGGATCAGGTTTGTAAGCTTGCTCCTTGCCCTGCCTGTAAGGGTTTCAACAAGGCTTTCGGATAACCCTGTGTCTATCATAAGTTTATCAAGAAGCTTCTTGTTGTAAGGGGCCCATAGAGGTTCAGGCTTTAACTCTTCGTTAAGGATTTCACTGAGTTTGGCAGCAACCTCATACCCGCCGCATCCGTATTCACGTGATATTGTTACGAAGGGGAGGTGGTTTACTTTTTCAGGCTCATCAAGCTGTTCTTTCTGCTTCTTCCAGTAAATCACCTGTGCGTTCATAATTCTATCTATTGCAGCTGTCATATCGTATCTCCTTTTACATCAAGACTTAAAACCCATCACCTGTAATCATATTAATCAAACCGTAAAGGGTTTTCAACATTTATCAGTTTTTTATGTAAATTTGAGTGTAAAAAATGCCGGCAAACCGGTTAAACCTGAACAAAAAGATTGCTTTTAATCATTATCCACGTCTATATTATATTAATTTGTTGGACAGTATGGTATGGAAAATCGGGGATAATGAAGAAATTAATTATTACATCTCTATCAGTTTTTCTTCTTATTTTACTTCCGGCTGCGGGGATAATCTTAAGCGGCGGCGATATTATCCGTTATACCGGTTTTCCGCCTGCCGCCGGTTATGTGGAACATCCGCCGTTTTCATGGGCAGTTTTTATAATTCTCGCGGGATTTATTTTTTTCGTGCTGCTTCATCCTGTGATACACATTATCCGCAGCGGATCGGCTGTGAAGCCGGTTGGATCTTATCCTTTTCCCTGGTGGGGTTATGCCGGGGTATGTACGGGCCTCCTTTCATGGATTGTCGCCTGGACAAGGCTGCCCCTCCTGCATGAACTTCAGAGGTGGACTTTTCTGCCTCTTTGGCTGTCGTATATAATTATTGTTAATGCCCTCTGCGTCCGGCGCACCGGGAGTTCTCTTCTCACCGGCAGGAGGGGGTACTACCTGGCCCTGTTCCCTTTGAGCGCCCTTTTCTGGTGGGTCTTTGAATACCTGAACCGGTTTACCGCAAACTGGTATTATACGGGGACAGGCTCCCTCGCCCCGATGAGATATTTCCTCGAAGCGACCCTGGCCTTTTCAACGGTTCTTCCTGCAGTTATGGCCACTGCTGAACTTGTCAAAAGTTATCCCCGGCTTTATTCCGGCAGCGGTTCGTACATAAGGTTAAGGCCGCGGAATGTCAGGGCAACGGCTTTTATTACGATTATTATATCAGGTATAAGCCTTTTTTTTACCGGTATTTATCCGGAGTGGCTTTTCCCTCTCCTCTGGGTGTCTCCTGCGGTTCTTTTAATTTCCATGCAGGTTCTTGCCGGTGATGATTCTGTTGCGGACGGTATAGGTTCAGGGGACTGGCGTGCTGTTGCTGTGTACTCCCTTGCCGCTCTGATCTGCGGGTTTTTCTGGGAGATGTGGAACATAGAGAGTATGGCCAGGTGGAGATACAGCATACCGTTTGTTCACGGATTTAAACTGTTCGAAATGCCTTTACTTGGTTACGCCGGGTATCTTCCTTTCGGTATTGAGTGTGCGGTTGTGGCGGGGATTATTTCAGGGAGAGGGGAGGAACCCTGGAGAACCGGATATCTCCCCTCCTGCAACCGGTGAATTACCGGCGGCCTCTTCTCTGGCTTTTACCCTGAGACCCCTGTGATGAATTCATATTTCCGGATCCCGGACGGGAATTCCTGCGGGCTCCTTCACTGTTATTTTCAGAATTACGGCCCCTGACTTTCCTCTGGTCATTACGGGAAGAACCTCTTTTCCCCTCGCTCCCGCGGGAATTTCCGTTCCCTGAACCATCAGATTTTCTGTTGCCTGAACCGTTTTTTGGACGGCCGCCGGAGTGTTTTCTTTCAGCTTCCTTTTCAAGGTCCCTGTAGTCCCTTCCGAATTCATCCTTCATGAAATCATCTGATGAATCGTTATAGCCGTGTTTAAACTTGTATTTTGAAAAGGCGTGAGTAGCTTTTTCGAGCCTTTTTTTAAAGCTGCGGCTGTAATATCCGCCTGCTGATTCAAATTTTGAGCTCCTCATCTCATCATCAGAGAGTTTCCTGTTCCATTTTGTATCATCATAATCTTCCTGCAGGTTTTTCCGGGAAGAAGTTTTTTCTCCTTTTTCCCGCCCTTTCATGTCACGATTGTTTTTCTTTTTGTCTCCGGGCGCTGATTTCATCTTTTTGTCAGTTGCGGTTTTTGATCTGCTTTCACTGTTTCCGGAGGATCCCCCCTTTCTTTTCCTGGAAGGCTGTTCAAAGTTTACTCTAAGCGCTCTCTCCATAAAGGATGTACCGTCAAGATTTTCTATTACAGCTTCAGCCTCCTTCCGGGCCGACATCTGGGCCAGAGCGTGCCCCTTCTTTCTTACGTATCTTATTTTTTCAACTGTTCCGTAAGCTGACAGCAGCTCCTTTACATCATCTTCAGTGGCTTTAAAATTAAGGTTGCCCAGGAAGATTTTCTCATTTTCCATTAATTACCTCTGTTGCTGAGATTTTTTTCCAGTATAATTAAGACTAAATCACAGGTTCATGTGGTTGAACAGGTGTTTATCCATTTTCAAGCCGTCTCCCTCGCATGGAGCATTCGGCTTTTTAGTGAACCGGAGTTGATTCCTATTTTAATTATTTCTGAGTATTTATGGCATAATTATGTTACTCTTTTTTATGTCCAGTCATTTAATATTAATAATATACAAAAATTATAAATATTAAGTGTAATTTTTCTTTTTATTAAGGTTATTTTTTTGCAATTCTTACAATTTCTTTTACAATTTGAGCTGTGAGCCCCCATATAACACCGTGCTTTGTCCTGTAGACATACACTTCGTGAAGGAGACCGCCCCAGGGTTCACGATAACGCTCAGGGAGCCCCAGTTCCTTTGCAGGAAAAATTACCTCTGTCTCGCCTGAACCGTTTGTCATATAGGGCTGTATTTCAAGCCTTACTTTATATGTTTCGCATTCGCTGTTAATAAACCAGTTGAACGGTATGGTGAAGATCGTGGCAACCTCGTCCGGGTTTATATTATATGAGTTTATGTCGGAGTCAGTCAGTCTTCCCACGAATATTTCGATTATCGCGCCCATGGGGGCAACGATGGAATCAAGTTTCCCTTCAACAATTATACTATCCCTTGCAACTCCCAGTTCCTCAATAGTCTCCCTTACGGCAGTGTCCATGCAGTTTCTGTCCCTGCTGCTGCTGAAACCTCCCCCTGGAAATGATACTTCATCAGGCTGCCTTATCCCTGCCGCCCTCTGCTGGAACAGGAGGTGCCACTCTCCATCAATCTCAAGGAAAGGGACAAATACCACTGAGTTGAAATATTTATCCCTTCCCATAATCCCGTTTCCCTCGGGGAGTTTTGCTAGTAGATTATTATAGATGAAATTGTTCATACCGGTCGCCTGTATTTTTCCCATCTCCGTTTTTCCCGTTCAAGATATGTTCTGAATTTTTCAGGTTCATCAATTATTATGTTCATCTCATCCCCTGTGGCGGGGTGGATGAAAGATAACTCCACCGCTGAAAGGAAAAGACCTTTTCCCCTGAAAACATCTCCTTCACGGCCGTAAGTGGTATCTCCTACTACAGGGTGATCAAGCCATGCCATATGGCGTCTCAGCTGATGTGTCCTCCCTGTGCGGGGATAGAGATCAACAAGAGTGAGCCATTGGTTTTTGAGTGAGGGCACGTATTTCACCGGCGAGTAATCGGTCAGGGCTTCTCTCCCGTCAACAGGGAGATCTACACGGCCCTGTTTTTCAATTTTTCCCTGGACTACGGCGCGGTAGCGTTTCCTGATCATTTTTTTTTCAAACTGTTCGCCAAGGGATACCTGCGAGTTCATTGTCTTGGCTATAAGGAGAAGGCCGCTTGTGGGACTGTCAAGCCTGTGAACAGGCCTGGGCCACCTCAGCGCATCAGGCTCACCCGATCTTTTAATGTTGCGCGGGAGGGAGTTTTCAACTGTACGGAAGCTGTTGCCGTTTACAGGTACACCGGCCGGTTTTATAACAGCTGCAATATGCTCATCCTCGAATACAACTTCTAATTCCAGTTCATACTCTTTCGGAAGGGATGACTCGTCCGCCAGAAGTTCTATCTTCTGTCCGGGATTTATCCAGGTGCCAGTTTCCCCTTTCTCCCCGTCTATAAGAAAGTCGCCCCTTTTGATTGCCTTTTTAATCCCCTTGCGGGAGGGGATTGACATGATTACTTCACAGGCGTAATCGCTGAACCTCTTCCGTTCAGTCCCTTCAGGAACAAGATGTGTTTCAATGACTATCATTATAATTTCCGGCCCGGCTGATTTTTTCTGCTGTACCATATTCTCATAGCCCCTCCCTGAAGTGCAACAAATATACTTGAACATGGTTGTAATCCGCTGTTATATAAGATATATGAGATATCGCTTTAATTTATTTTTAGTGGTCTTTATTTCATGTTCCCTGCTGCATGCCGAAGAGGATGAACGCCGCCGGGGTGTAACGCCCATGGCCGCGCCCTACTATACTCCTGATACGGGGTGGGGGATCGGGGCTTATGTTGTAACCTGGTTCAGGCCTGATCCCGATTCACCGTTTACAACTCCTGATGAGATATCCTTTTATGCGGCCTGCACTGAGAAGAAACAGGCCTTTTTTGTAATTCTGCCTGATATATATTTCCGGGACGGCGGCCTTAAACTTTCCGGCAGGTGTGAGGTGAATAAATATCCGACCGCTTTCTGGGGCGTCGGGCCTGATACTGATAATGAGAGGAAAGAGATTTATACCTCTGTTGAAACCTGGGGGGATATGGCACTCCTTTTCCGTGGGTGGAGGGGGTTTTACGCCGGCCCCATGCTTCATTACAGGTTCAGCAGAATAAGTGATATTGAGGAGGGGGGAATTATTGAAACAACAGGGATTGAAGGAGGAGACGGTACCAGGGAGATCGGCGCCGGCCTTTCATTTCAGTATGATACCAGGGACAGCATATTTTATCCGCTGCGCGGACTTTTTATAGAAGGTAAGGGCGTGTTCAACCGGGAGGAGTTTACAAGCGAGTACAGTTTCAGCAGGTTTGATCTCGATGCCAGGTGGTTCGCCGGGATTACAGGTGAGCATGTGCTTGCCTTTCAGCTTAGAGCCGGGGCCGCAGCAGGTGACGTCCCGCTTCAGTCTCTCTGCGGTATAGGGGGGCATCAGATTATGCGCGGTTACATGACCGGCAGGTACCTTGACAGGTCATCAGCAGCGGTACAGGGAGAGTACCGGTTTCCCGTTATATGGAGGTTCGCAGGGGTGATTTTTGCCGCGGCTGGAGAGGTGCAGGAGAAACCGTCGGATTACAATACCGGGGATATCCATTATTCAGGCGGGGGAGGGGTGAGATTTGTTCTTGACCGGTCACAGCATATCGCTGCAAGGCTTGACTGCGGTGTTGATGATGAGGGAACGGCAAATTTTTATTTTCTTATGAAGGAGGCGTTCTGACTGTTAAAAGCCTCATCGCACCTTTTTTTAGCAGTTTCAAGGCCTTTAATCAGGTGTGTTCTCAGATCCCTTATGTCCGTTATTATCCAGTCAACAAGTCCGCTTTTAATGCCGTCAGAGTCACCTTTAGCTCTTTCAAGGTAGTCCCTGAGAAATTCAGATTTAATCTCCTCAGCCCCTTTCATATCTCCTTCGCCAATCAGTCTGTTGTACTCCTTTCTGCTTAAAAGGTCAAAGGCGACCCTGGCACCTATAACAGCAAGAATTGAGTCAGGAAGGGTAAGGTATACTATTCCGGGGCGGAGGAATTTATTGAATGCCTGGATCAGTCTCCCTCCATAGTTCTGGTTGAATACAACAGATACAACGGGAATATCCCCGAGAATGTTGGCGTCAATTGACTCGGCCCCAACTGCCTGTATTCGCAGGGTCTCCTGCTTTGAACCGGGCATGAACCCTGAAGAATTTGACAGCATGATCAGGGGGAGCTTTCTCCTGTTGAGCAGCTCAGTGAAAATCCTGAATTTTTCCGTGCCGTATGCGTCAGCAGCTCCCCCTTTCCTTAGAGGGTGATCCGCGATTATCCCTGTTGTGGTGCCGTTCAATGTAGCAATACCTGTAATCAGCATCGGCCCGGTTTCCGGATTGTTCATCTCCCGGTAGAATTCCATGAAACTCCCGGAATCAAAAACAGGCTCAATTACAGATGTAACCATATCAAATGGTATTGAAGGGTTCTCCGGGATTGACGGAATTTTTTCAGAAACAGTTATGTCGCCGGTTTTATTTCCGGAGATCAGGGCCAGCAGTCTTCGGGATAAATCGAAGGCCTCATCTATTGTAGAACAGGAAAATGTAGTATTGTTCCTTATAAGGGGGCTGATGGCGATCCTATCTCTGTCTTTTCCAACCAGGATAATTATATCAGCAGTATTATTGATGTAGTATAATTTCAGTCCGTCAATATGTGTAATAATATGGATTCTCAGGTTTTTCCCGGACTGGAGTGTGTTCATGAAATCTATCCTGCAGCTCAGACGGAACTCTTTGCCGCTCATCTCCCTGATGAACTCTCTGCCGAAAACAATAATTTCATGAGAAGAGGTACGCCGGGCTATCCTCAGGAGTTCCCTGGCCTTTATGACAGAGGCCTCTGTTATGAGCCCGTTATCGGTCCTTGCCCCGATAATCATCGCTCTCTCTCCACCCAGTTTCGCCAGCCCGCCGGTAAGTGAATCTGATTCGTACCAGTCTCTTTTTAATTCTATAAGTTCCCGGTGAGCAACATTGCGCCTTATAATGTTTTCATTTAATACAATAGCGGCATTATTATCCTCTTCGCCTTTCCTGGATAAAGATTTTTCCTCCTCATTAAAAGCGGGAGCCGCCCTGCCGTAAAAGAAGTCGTGAATCTGCCGGATTAAATATACAAGATGGAGTTTGTCTTCAGCCAGGATATCTGCAACACCTGCCATCCTGCATATCCTCTTTGCCCCTCCTATCTCGTAATTTGATATATCTTCACCTATAATTGATTTAATAACACCTGAACCTGTAAGCACCCTGTATGAATGTTCAGAATCGAGCATAATCTGTAATACCGCCTGGCTTGAACCGTACACATCGAGCCCTGCTGAAGAACCTGTCCCTATCGCGACCAGCGTAAGAGGGCGTATGTCATTCGCCGGTGAGTCTGATGTGAACCCGAACTGTTCATTAATGGAATAGAAAAGGGATATTAAATCCGGGTCGGGGTTATGTTTTATAAAACTTCTGAAACGGTCAGCGGTAAATCCTGTCTGCAGCGCGTTCATCATGAAACCCTCGGCCCCTCGGTTCAGTGCAACAAGCCCCTCCCTGATGTTGGCGCCTGCCCCGTCGTTCCAGACATAGAGGGGCATCCCTGTCATTATTGAGAGATAGGATGCGGCCACATATTTCATCCCCTCGAGATCCCCTGTGGAGCCGCTGTTTATCCTGGAATCCTTCATAAAGAAACAGGCCGGGGTTCCCTGTATTTCCCCTCTGAATATTTTCGCGCCAACAGGTTTCGCCTCTTTGTGCCCCGGCAGATCATAATCTATTGTTCTGATCTTTATCTCCTCCCGGGAGCCGTGATCAAAACACTCCTCCGCCCACAGTTCAACCGGCCATTTGTTGATATCAAAAAGCCGCTGGTTGTTTTTGCCGGTTTCATCTGTAATAGAGTAGGGGCTTCTGCTGTCTGAAGCGGATATGAATTCAAACAGCACTCTCCCCGCCTCAGTATAAAAACGGATCTGCCTGTTGCGCGGTATATCGTTTCTGTTCAGACATGTGTTGCATTCAATGATTCCGCTGAATCCTTCCGGGCCGTTCATCACACCGGAGACTGAAGAGAGCATATCCCTTAACCTGTTAAATGTAAGAGATCCTTCAGAACTGCTGCCATCAAAGGATATTATATTTTCAGTGATAATAATGTGGACCCATTGCCTTTTGTCAAAGACCGGAGCGCGGTACCTGCAGAGCAGGGATAAAGCGCATTCTGTACCTGACCTTATTATTTCATACAGCTCTTCCGCAGAAACTTTGTCTCCATCAATTAAACAGCAGGCTATGCAGGATGATTTATGATCGGAATATGATGATATGGAATAAACCGGCAGACAGGGAATAGATGAATCAAGGCACTCAATTTCATGATCCTTTTCAAGGAATTGTATCCTGTCAAGATGCCATCTGTGAACCTTTCTGCTTTTCTTAAAGAAAATATTATTAATGCCGTTATGCTCTTTTCCGCCAATTTCCCGCTCATTGGAGGGGAATCGCATTGATGATGGAATTTCGCGATATTCAGAAATCGAGTTCTTTATTTTTTCCGCGGTCAGGAGAGTCGGTTCATCATGTTCAATCCTGATGCATAAATCGGTTATCTCTGCGATCCTTTCTTCCGTGAGCTTTGTACAGGGGAGCATGTGGATAATATTTCTGAAGAACCCCGGGTAATCGGTGAAGTTCTGATAGGCTGACCTTATAAAAAGAAATATTTTATCAGAGAGGATATCGCCATTTTTAAGCTCGGGAATCAGCCGGCCTGAGGGATCGTATGAACGAAGTATTTTTTCCAGCAGGGAATTGAACCGGTCGGAGAGAAGCAGGTCTCTGCCTGCAGGTTCGCTGATAAATGTGCTGAATTCATCATATAAAGAGATCCCTTCTCCGGTAATTCTCTGTGAGAATATATTTTTAATAAGGAGAGCAAGCTCTGAGGCCATATCTGCCGGTTCTGTGAAATAATCATTAATCAGTGATTTCCATTTTTCAATGCTTATCTCTGAAATTATCCGCTGGAGCATATCAATTATTGCGGGCTGGCTTAGATAACCGCGGAACAGGGAGAGCAATAAACCGCTTATCACACTGCTGTTCTCTTCAGGGCTTTTTATAATGTCTGTTATAAATTTTCTGTTGAAATATCTGTTAAAGAATTCCGAGGAATTATCACTTACAGTACGGATTTCAGATCTGTTATAGACATCATATCCTTTTTCTATTTTTATAAGTATTTCACCCTCCTGGATACTCCTGCCGTGCAGGGGACTGTCATGGGACCCGCTCCTGAACTTTTCCGGGTTGTCCCTGTCTCCGATAATGTAGCTTATTTTTCCGTCTACCGGGGAGTTGATGGTTGTCTCCATCTTCATTGAGGAGAGTATGATAAGAGGCTCCCCCTCCCATACCATATCATCTGTTTTGAAATTTTTACAGATGGAAACGATTGTACCCTGGAAGGGGGAACGTATAACCTCAGTCTGGTTTCTACCGGCAGTCCCGTCGGCATAAACGCACATGCTGTAATAGCTGATCTTGTTGCGGTCGTTTTTTATCCTGAGGCTTATAGACCCCGATTTTCTGTCCACCCTGATCCTCAGTATACGGTCCCGGAAGTTTACTATAATATTATCCGCCTGTTCATTCGCGAACTTCAGTGTTATTGTGCCGGTGAATTCCTCGCCGAGAAATGTATAGTATTCATTGAGTGATATCTGGAGGAACCGCACGTAGAATGAATTCTCCCCGCAGAGGATTGTAAAGTCACTGCAGATCTCAGGGATGGTCGCGTCGACAATTCCCTTAAGTCTTGCTATGACCATGAATTCAGAAACATTCCGGTTAAGCAGCCTGAGATATTCAGTAAATGCCCCGGTAATTATATGGACACGGCTGTCGTCCCGGCCTGATTTTTTTTTCCGTATAAAATGGCTGAAATCAGAATTTTCCGACAGCAGGTTGTTGTTGTATTTTCCCCCTGTAAATTCAGGGTGGCGGACAATATCGAGGAGCTGCGGAATATTGGTTTTAACGCCTTTAATGTAGAGTTCCTGCAGTGCCCGCTCCAGCCTGATAAGGGTTTCGCTGCGGGTTTTACCGTTTACAATGAGTTTGCCTATCATCGGATCGTACATGGGCAGAACCCGGTCCCCCTCCTTGAATCCGAAGTCACATCTCACACCGTTAAACGTGGGGAGGTCCAGTTCTGTTATTACACCGGGGGAGGGGAGGTAATTGTTGTCGGGATCTTCCGCGTATATTCTGCATTCGATTGCGTGATTTTTGTAGATTACCCTGTGGTTAAGTGAGGCCAGGTGTTCAAGTTCCCCCCTCCTGCCGTCATATAACCATATCTGGCATTTCACAAGATCTATATCAAGAGACTGGTCGGTAACAGCGTATTCAACCTGAAGACGGGTATTCATTTCAAGAAATCCGGCTTTACCGGTCTCCTGATCAATGAGAAACTCGATTGTTCCCGCGCCGCAGTCATGAGAGTATCCTGATAAAGAGGCGATTTTTTCAGCTATTGCGATCATCTCTTTACATGTTGAAGGTTCCAGAAAAAGTTCACCGCTCTCTTCAACTAGTTTCTGGTTCCTTCTCTGAATGGCGCATTTTCTTATGCCGATGACCCAGCCGTTGAATATCTGGACCTCAATATGAACAGGATTTTCTATCAGTTTTTCAATATAGAAGGATGGGAGACTGTACAGGTCTGATGCTGTACGCATGCATGAATAGACCGCGCTTTCAATTTCATCAGGGGAATTGATTGTTACAACTCCTTTCCCTCCCCCTCCGGATACCGGTTTTATGATGACAGGGTAACCTATCTTTTCGGCGTCTCTTTTCAGGGATAGTATGTCGTCTGAATCGTATATCTCCGAACTTTTAAACAGGGGGATGCTGTTTTCCCTGGCGATTCTTCGCGCATTGGCCTTGTCTCCCATTAAATGCATGGCGCTGAATGTGGGGCCCATGAAGATAATTTTTTCTTCAATGTCCCGGTTAAGGGTTTCAATCAGCCTGACAAATGCAGGATTTTCTGAAAGGAATCCGTAGCCTGAATAAATCGCGTTGGCATGAATCATCCGTGCAGCAGCAATTATAATGTAGGGGTCTGAATAATTTCCGTGGCCGCCTATAAATACAACCTCATCCGCAAAGTCATACCAGGACTGACCTTTGTCCGGATCTGTTACTACTGCTACAGAGGGAATCCCCTCTTCATGAAGTGAAAGAAAAAAACGCTTCGCTATTTCTCCACGGTTTGCAATGAGGACCCTGCGCAGATTTCCCTGCCTGTTTTCTTCACGGTAATTACTGCAGTTTGCGTCTCTATTTTTAACATGGGGATTTATCTCCTGGAGTATATCAATTGTTCCGGCTAACCTGCTGTGGAGTTCTGTTCTGTCGATATCATTCACAACTGCACCCCGATCGTTATATCCTGGCCCGGGGAAGAGGATATATCCCCCGCATGAAGTTCCTGTATGAAGTAATTGAATTCATGGTTATTGCTTTCCAGCGCGATGGCCGCAGTGAATTCCGGTGATATGCAGATGTCTTTTATGGCCCAGGATGTCCCGTTTTTATCATTTAAAAGTCCGGTGTAGTCGTCAGGTTTTACCTGCACGGTAAAGCTGTCAAGAGGGGAGGAGAGTCCGAGTCCCGTTCCCTTTATAAGGGCCTCTTTTCTCGCCCAGCATGAGTAGAAACCGTTCAGTTTCTGTTCTTCAGGGAGCGCAGCGAACTCCGCGATTTCGGCCTCTGAAAAGTAATGTTCAACAATGCCGGCAATTTCCTGGTTTTCTTTTATCTCCTGGATATCAATGCCTACATTTCTGTCTTTTGATATTGCGTATATTATCATATTACCGGAGTGGGAGAGATTGAACTGGATATTGTCCAGATTCTGTTCTTCTGAGATGAAAGGTTTGCCGTATTTACCGGTTGAAAAAATTATATTCTCAGGTTTAATGTGGAGGTAGTGACCGAGTATATATCTCAGCATGCCCCGGGATACCGTATATGTTATGCGATCTTTTTTGAAAACGAAATGATTTATTCTGTCCAGCTCTTCGGGGGAGAGGGGGGGGCTATACAGATGCAGGTAATCCGGTGATGTATATGAATTTATATAATAGAGGTGAAATTCCTTTCCCTGCAGAAATAGGTTGTTCCGGAGTATTATTGAATTGATAGCATCCATTTTGCGATTCTATTTATTATACTTATCCCAGGATTTTTTTATTATATCACGAAGATATTTTCCGGTAGTTATTCCATACGTTGTAAGGCGTGTGGCGTGATCGCCCGGAACAGGTATAATGGACATATTTCTGCGATACCCGTCCCCCCATCCCATATCAGGTTCTTTCTTAAGCCATTCTTCGTTAACTATAAGAGTTGCTTCGCCTTCATATGGGACGGCCCGGTATTTCATAAGTGTATTCTGATATTTATAACTTCGAAGAAGTATCTGGCGCTGTGAGCGGAGTTTTCCAGATACAGGGAAAAATATAGGGGGTATAATTTTTGAATTATCTATTATTGTTCTGATTGCCTGATTCAGTCCTCCTTCCCGTATATCCCTGATTATGGTTTTTAACGGTTGGGCAGTCTTACGACGTATATGCAGGTAACGTTCTCTCAATTCGAAAAATTTTGTTGGGCAGTGCGTATCCATCAATATCAGATGTGCAACTTCCTGTCCGGATTTACGCAGCTGATGTACCATTTCATATGCGACAATACCGCCTACGCATTCACCGGCAATCAAGTATGGGCCTTCAGACTGAAATTTGTATATCTCCTCTATATATGAAGCGGCCATCTCTTCAACTGAATGGTGAGGAGTTTCCCTGGCATCAAGGCCCTTCGGCCTGAATCCGTAAAGGGGCTGATCCATGCCTATATGGGGTATTATCTGGCTGAGGTATCTGAGAAAGTCCTCCTCGTAACTGCTCTTCATATTTACTGGATCAAAGTAGCGGTTTTCATGAGCCCCGGCAACGATGAACATAGGTGGTTTTGTACCTTTTGGCTGGATGGGGAATAGAATCGGCAGTCTGAATTCACCCTTGACCTTTTTCTGTTTCATCCCTACAGAAGATTTTACCATCTGCGCAATACTTTTTACTGTGGGGTCAATAAAAAGGTCCGTTAATGTAAACTCCTGGCCGAGACGTTTATTAATCAGGGCAATCAGTTGGGCGGCTTTAAGAGAATCACCTCCAAGATCAAAAAAATTGTCAGTGGATTTGATGCTGCTGATTCCGAGTATTTCAACCCATATATCAGCCATAATTTTTTCCATTTCATCAATGGGAGTCTGATCTGATACACGGATAGAAAAGCCGTTACTATCATCAGCAGCCGGATCTGAATTTTTTTTCTTAATATGAGTTTTTCTTAACTCCGCTTCAGGCTCTACCCAGTATCGTTTACGATCAAAGGCATATGTGGTCAGAGGGATGCGGTTTCTTCTTTCATCTTTATAGCAGGACTTCCAGTTGATTAAAGCTCCCCCAAGGCAGAGGTTAGCCAGAGCTTTTGCCATGGATTCGCTATCCGGTATTTTGTTAAGCGGATGGGCCAGAGATGGGATTATATTTACATACTGCATGTTATCAGTGTTAAGTACAATACGTTTTGCAATTGAACAGAGGGTGTTTTCCGGGCCAATCTCAAGGAATATTCTGAAACCGTCATTGATTAATTTCTGAAAACCTCCGTTGAAGTTTACAGGTTCGCGCAGATGTCTTACCCAGTAATATGGATCAGTGGCTTCTTCATCAGTGATCCATGTTCCCGAAACATTGGACATAAAGCTGATTTTTGGTGCTTCCAGCTTTATTTTTTTTAATTCCTCAAGGAATGGAGTACATGCCGTATCCATCATTGATGAATGAAAAGCATGAGAAGTATGAAGAATGCTGCTGGTTATACCATCATTCTGAAGCGTCTGCTGAAGAAGCCTGACGTCAGCATCTTTACCTGAAGCAACACAGAGAATTGGCCCGTTAATAGCACCAATAGAAATACCCGCTCTAAGATATTTTTTCAGTGACTCCGGTGCGAGAGGTACTGAAAGCATAGAACCTTCCGGTAATGATTGTATCAGCTTTCCCCTGATAGTAACAATTCTCAGCGCGTCCTCAAGGGAAAACACCCCTGCGATACATGCAGCAGCATATTCACCGATACTGTGGCCGATAAGAGCCGCAGGGACTACTCCCCGCTTTATCCACAACCGTGCGAGGGAGTATTCTATAGAAAAAAGGATCGGTTGAACAAATTCAGTCCGTGTCAGGTGTCCGGCATACTCTTCATTGTCTTTATAGAGAATGTCACGGATATCCGCTCCGAGCCGGGATTTTAAAATCTCGGCACATGAATCCATTTCTTTCCTGAAATCGGGTTCATTGGCATATAATTCACTGGTCATGCCGTGATGCTGGGAGCCCTGTCCTGTGAACATGAAAATTACAGGCTTATTCTCCATTGATTCATCAGCGGTAAAAACATACCTGGGGTCATTTGTGACAAGTGCTTTACGCGCATCATCAGCTGTGCGGGCGATAACTGCAAGACGTTTGTCAAAAAGTTTACGTCCCGTAAGGAGTGTGAATGCCGCATCTGAAAGATTAATCCCTGTATGCCTTTCTAAATGTCCGGAAAGATTATTTTTCATGATATCCAGGCTGTTTACAGTTTTGGCAGAGAGGAGGAGGACCTTCCATTTATCATTTTTTTCGGATTCCGGGACTTGCGGTGCTTTCTCCAGTATAACATGGGAATTAGTCCCTCCTATTCCGAATGAACTGACACCAGCGCGTAAAGGGAAACCTTTATCTTCCAATCCGGAATGAACTGCGTTTATAAAAAAAGGGCTCTCATCAATATTGAGTTTCTCATTGGGGCTTGTGAAATGAAGGTTTGGGGGAACCTCCCTGTTTTCAAGAACAAGAGCTGTTTTTATAAGCCCGGCAACGCCTGCTGCGGCATCAAGATGTCCGATGTTGGTTTTTATCGAGCCTATTGCGCAGAAGTTTTTTTTATCAGTCTTCGCCCTGAAAGCCTTCGTGAGAGCAGCCATCTCTATTGGATCTCCAAGGGGTGTTCCTGTACCGTGTGCTTCAATATATCTTATTGTTTCCGGTTCAGCATCTGCCAGTGCCTGGGCAAGGGCGATTACCTGCGCCTGTCCGTCTATACCCGGTGCGGTGAAGCCGGCTTTTACCGAGCCGTCATTGTTTATGGCAGCGCCTTTTATCACGGCATGTATCCTGTCTCGATCGGCTACTGCTTCATCGAGCCTTTTAAGAAGAACCGCCCCGACACCTTCACCCTGGACAGTACCGTTGGCGTTTTTATCGAATGCCCTGCAGACACCATCCGGGGAAAAAATAAACCCTTCTCTGTACAGATAACCATGTTTAGATGGTATCATCAGAGAGGACCCTCCGCATAGTGCCATATCACACTGGTAGGTTATCAGGTTCTGGTATCCCATACATACTGCTACGAGTGATGTTGAACACGCGCTCTGTATGTTAATACTGGGGCCTTTGAGGTTCAGTTTATATGAGACTCGGCTTGTGAAGAAATCATTGTCATTACTAATCATTATCTGGAAGTTGCCAAGTGTTTCTGTAATTTCAGGGCTCAGAGCAATATTCTTTAAGAGATAATCAGATGTTCCGCATCCTCCGAAAACACCGATTAGGCCGTTATAAACTTCAGGATTATAACCTGCCAGTTCAAATGTCTCCCAGGCACATTCCAGGAAGAGACGGTGTTGCGGGTCTATACATTCCGCCTCTCTTGGCGTATATCCGAAGAATGCAGCGTCAAAATATTCCTTTCCCTCAATATGACCTCCTGCTTTCACGTAGTTCGGATTTACGAGAAGTGATTTATCAACACCGGCATCAAGGAGTTCCGCGTCGGTGTGTTTTTTTACGGAACATCTGCCGTTTTTCAGATTATCCCAGAGCTCATCTATGTTATCTGCTCCGGGGAAGCGGCAGTTCATCCCTATAATTGCTACGCCTTCAAGAGCGGTGTCGTTATAATCACTGTTCATATTATTTTTTGCCGTATATCCCGTTTAATGTGTCCAGTTCATTCTCCGTAATTCCGAGTTCCTTCATGACTGCCTGCTGTTGTTTAACAGGCTGGTCTGATATTTTTGCGAGGGCTTCTTCGCGTGTCATGAGTCCTTTGCGTATCAGGTGGGAGAGTTCAAGTTCATATGGATTGTAGCCCAGTGCCCTGCAATGAATCATATTACTGAAGCTGTTCAGCATGCAGTTGGAGGAACATCCGTCAACATCACCTGGCGCTATCCATCCGATCTCTGAAATAGAAGAAATTATCTCCTCCTCTGTGAGCTTTTCAAGGCATAAAAGGTTTATTGTATGAGGATAGGAATCAATTTCGCTGATAAGTGAATCCGGGAGCGTAAGGTAGCTGTCTACGAACTCGCCGGCTTTTTCCCTCAGGCGTTTCAGTGGAGCCTCGCGGCTTTCTTTCAGAAATTCGTAGTTGTTTTTAAAAACAATTCCATTCAGAGGAATCTGTCCGAGTGTAAACCCTGCAAGAACAAATGGAAGCTTTTTTTCAATAGCAATTTTCAATGCTGTCATATTTACTATTGAAATGCATGAGTTGCACACCGCTGAAATCCTTGTGAGAGTCCTGGCGTTATAAATAGGGTTGAGAGCGCTGGCTTTTATGATCGCATTCATATTTTTTTTTGACGGTGTAAAGGTGAATTGATCGATCCCGAGATAATTTGTAACCCTGCGTATGTTTTCAAAAGCAGTTGGTGATATATACCCGTTATCAAAGGTGAAAGATAGTACCCTTAATCCGTATTTTTTAACGGCAAGCATAAGTGTATAGGTGCTGTCCTTACCGCCACTGTAGCACATTACAGCATCATATTCAGAGTTTCCTTTGTTTTTCTTGAGGAGATTCTCTATCTGCTTTCGTGCTTTTTCGATTGAATCTGTTTCATTTGTATAGAGAATAGTCTCCCTGCAGAAATTGCATACGCCGTTTTCATCAAATTCAATACGCGGGAAAGCGGCACTTAGTATACATCTTGTGCATCTTTCATAAGAGTGTTTCATGATTCCATCTGCCTTTTAATGAAATTCACCATTTTTTCAACTGAACCGAAATTTTCCCTGGTAAGATGTTCTTCATCAATCATAATATTGAACTCTTTCTCCATGAAGTTTGATATTTCGATTAAACCTATGGAATCAATGATCCCCGCGTCTACAAGGGATCTGTCCTGCGGTACATCATTTTCATCAACCATGAAGTTCCTGCATATGAATTCGAGTAACAGTTTTTTGATATTTTCAAGCATAGAGGCTTCTCCTTTTTCAGTAATCAGAAATTTCAACTGTTTTAATCTCTTCTTTTAACGTGTGTTTTTTCGGATTATTAATCCAGTATTGTATCATCTGCGCTGAGAGAATAAATGATGCAACCATGTTATCCCTGTAACCGATCTCTACAGGCAGCCCGTTGATAAATTTTCTGCAGAATCTCTGCACAAATCCGGGATCGAAGATACCGTATTCTGCGATTCTTTCGGGTGAGAGAAAATATGAAGCTGTTTCAGTCCATGCTCCATCCCTGTGAAAGGACTGAAGATCCGGTGCGGTGTAGGGTTTCTTCGGACGGTCAATAATTGAATCCGGGATGGTACCGCGGAAAGAATCCCTGAGAATATGTTTGTGTGAGAAACCTGAAAGTTTAAAACTGTCAGGATAGTAAAAGATTTTTTCTATAAGGCGGTGATCGAGGAATGGATATCTTCCCTCAACCCCATGGGCCATGGACATTCTGTCACCCTGCGATGAAAGGAGATAACCTGAGAGTAACGTCTTCATTTCCAGGAACTGGTTTTTCTGTAAAAGTGACCATGAACCGTAATTTTCAGGGAGTATGCTTTTTGTCTCTTCCAGGAGTTTTTCCCTGTTGAAAGAGATCCCCCATTCCCTGTGAAACATGCTTGCCATTATTGCGTTGTTTTTTATCCTTATGTTGAGTCCGGCCAGTTCATTATCAAAGTCTCCAAGAAAATCTTCGTAATACATTTTTATAAAGCCGAGTTTTTTCGGGTCAGCAAAATACTGGAGATGAGGATAGAGCTGGCGTATCATTCCATGTATGCTGCCGGTTCCCGGGTTTTCTTTCCATTGCCGGAGCATATTAAGTTCTTTGTAGGTGTCGTAACCGTAAAGAATTTCATCAGCAGCTTCACCCGTCAGCACGACCTTTATATTTCTGTTCTTCACCTCCCGTGAAAGAAGAAAAAGCGGGACAGGCGCTGTCCTGAATACCGGGCGTTCAAAATGGTATGAAGCCTCGAGGTATGTCTGATCGATCAGACTGTAATCAACAGGAAGCATCAGGTGATCGGAATTCAGCTTATCGGACATTTCGTTCTGGTATTTTGACTCATCAAACTCCGCGTCAGTGAATCCCACCGAAAAGGTCTTAAATTGTGCATTATTGTGGTGACTGGTCAGGTGTGTTATTACAGATGAATCTATCCCTCCGCTGAGATATGTACCCACTTCAACATCACTTTTAAGTCTCAGCCGTACGGCGTCATTTAAGAGGGCGGAAAATTCCTCCTTTGCTGATTCATAATCTGCCGGTATACACTTTTCTGTTTCTCCAAGTTCATAATAACGCCTGTTTGTTACCGTGCCGTCAGATGAGTAAACTTCATATGTACCGCCGGGCAGGCTGCGTATATTATCAAAGAGAGTTGCATCATCGAGAGTATTCCATGCAAGGGCATGAGTAAGCATGTTGGATCTGTTGATTGTACGTTTAAGTCCATTTATGGTGTCAAAAGCCTTCATCTCCGAAGAGAAATAGTAAGCTCCGTTATTTTTAAGTATATATAACGGCCTGACCCCGTAGCGATCCCGGGCGATTGTCAGATCTCCGCTGATGCGATCCTTGATCAACATCGAAAATTGTCCGTTAAACATGGGGAAACATTTTTTACCGTAGAATTCATAGGCGCGAAGTACCACTTCTGTATCGCTCCTGGTTTTAAAACGTACCCCTTTTTGTTTAAGGCTGTCCCTTATTTCCTCGTAATTGTAAATTTCACCATTATACGATATTATATATTTTTCTGTGGCCATGGGCTGGTGACCTGAACTCAGGTCAATAATTGATAAACGTGTATGCCCAAGCGCGCATCCCGGTGAAAGGTAGATTCCCCAGCCGTCAGGTCCGCGGTGCTGAAGAGTTGAAGTCATTTTCAGGATGAGTTCTCTCTGGCCATCACGGTTTAAATTTTTATCAAGTATTCCGGTTATTCCGCACATTTTCAGTTTTTCCTTCTCATCCTGAGAATTGCTTCCCGTTGTTTTTTGATCCTGTTATCTGTTGATACAGTTGCTGACTCTTTCGGATGATTCATTTTACCCAGATGTTCAGCCAACAATGATATTGTAGGGTACTGGAACATTTCCGTCATGGATATATTAATACCGGTTTCCCTGCGAAGGGCATGGTTGATTAAAGTGAGCAGCAGAGAATGACCGCCCAGATCAAAGAAGTTATCATTACTACCAATGTTCTTTCTTTTAAGGTGAGTCTTCCAGAGTGACATGATTAGCTGCTGCATCTTATCAAGGTTTACCTGTGCTGTCTCTTGCTGCGTATTCTGCTCTGACGGAACAGGAAGGGCCTTCCTGTCAACCTTACCGCTTGATGTTTTGGGAAAGGATGTCACTTCAGTGAAATATGACGGAATCATCACTGCAGGGAGTATTTTTTTCAGGTTGTTTCTTAGTTCCGCTGCTGAGCAGGACTTTCCGGGCTTTAGTATATAATAGGCAGCGAGTTTTTTTTCTCCCCTCTCTCCAAAGAGGGTAACAACTGCTCCGGATATTGAGGGATGAAGACAGAGCGCGTATTCAATCTCTCCTGTTTCTATGCGTACGCCATTGAATTTGACCTGGAAATCGGAACGCCCCAGGTATTCTATCGCCCCGTCAGACAGCCATCGTGCGATATCTCCGGTTTTATACATTCTTGCATTTTTTAAAGAGGAAAATGGATCAGGAATAAAACGTTCACCGGTCAGTTCTTCGCGATTGAGATATCCTTTAGCAAGCTGAACTCCGCCTATGTAAAGATCCCCCTCTACCCCGGGAGGGACAGGGAGAAGTCTGGAATTAAGTATATAAATTCGTGTATTAGCAACAGGATAGCCTATGGGAACAGTTTTCTTTTCATAATTCATTGAACATTTCCAGTATGTCACATCAACAGCTGTTTCGGTGGGGCCGTAGAGATTATACAGGTCGCAGTTGAATATGCTGAAAAACTGTTCCTGCAGACTGCAGGGCAGGGCTTCTCCGCTGCATATAACATAGCGGAGTGTTGTACAGAGTGATATCTCAGGATCAAAAAGAAAAATTTCAAGCATGGCCGGTACGAAATGAATTACTGTTATCTGTTCTGAGCTGATTACATGTGCAAGATAACCGCTGTCCCTGTGACCGCCGGGTTCCGCGATAACAAGAGTTGCACCCGGCATGAGTGGCCAGAAAAATTCCCATACAGATACATCGAAGTCAAATGGAGTTTTCTGAAGTATACGATCATCTTCATTAATATTAAAATATTCCTGCATCCAGAGAAGACGATTGCATATACTTTTATGGCTTATAAGTGCTCCCTTGGGTTTACCTGTTGATCCTGATGTATAAATACAGTATGCAAGGTTTTCGCAGTTAACAGCCGAATAGGGATTGTCTGTCATGGAGTTGTTCAGTGTTGTTAGCTCGGGATCTACTGAAATGATCCGGATCCCGCAATCCGGCAGTCTGCTTTTGAGATATTCCTGTGTTATAATTATTACAGGTTCCGCGTCTTCCAGAATGAACCTGATACGTGCTTCAGGAAGTTCCGGGTTAATGGGGAGGTAGGCGCCACCCGCCTTCAGTATCGCGTAAAGGGCAATAACCATTTCAATGGATCTCTCCATATATACACCTGCAAGCAGATCAGGACCAAGGCCCAGGGACTGCAGTTTGTGAGCAAGTATGTTGCTCTTTTCATTAAGTTCTCCATAGGTAACTGTCTGGCCCCTGAATTTAAGAGCGGTTCTTCCAGGTGTTTTTTCAGCCTGTATTTCAAAGTGGTGGTGGAGAGGCATTGAGAGATTATAATCCCGTTCTGTATTATTCCAGTTATGGAGAATTTTATTCTCGTCTTCGTCTGAAAGCATCCGGAGGTTGTCTATTTTCTCTCCGGGATTATGAAGTACGACATCAATCAGCTGTTTGTAACATCTAATCATGCGCGCGGCTGATTCGCTGGAAAAGAGGTCTGTGCTGTATTCAAGGTAACCTCTTACTTCATCACCCGATTCCCACAGGGTCATGAATATATCCAGCTGGGAGCCATTGCGTTTAGTAAAAATATTCTGAATCTCTACATCGGAGAAATTCAGTTTCATAGGATGTTCAAATGTAAAACCGGCCTGATAAATTGGATTGAAGGCTGGATTCCTTTTTAACCCTGCACTCTTCACTATCAGGCTGAATGGAATTTCCTGATTGCGGTGTGCGTTAAGCAGGGCTTTTCTTACCATTTTTATTATATCATGGAATGACTGTACCCCGTTCAGCCTGAGGGCAAGCGGGAGTATATTGACAAAACATCCGATTACACCTTTACATTCATCACTTCTCCTGTTCGTAAGAGGGACACCGATTATTATATCCTCCTGTTGAGAAAGACGGTAGAGAAGAATATAATATACTGCAAGCATGGTTGCAAAAAGGTTTACACTGCAGGTTTTACTTAGAATCCGCAGTTTATTTACAAGTTCACTATTAATTGAAAAATATTGCTGATTACCTTTCGCCGTAACTGCCGCAGGCCTGGGGAAATCGCAGGGGAGGTTTAATATTCCGCTCTGACCATTCAGAGATTCACGCCAGAATGCAGCCGCGTTTTCGTAGTTTCCCAATGCAACAATATCTTTTTGTTTAAGTGAATACCGGGCGTATTGTTTTATTATCCCGTCAGGAATTGCGGAGGTTTTCCCGCTGAAAAAACTGTAAGCTTCAGAGAGTTCCCGCGCAAAGATCTCTTTGCTCTCCAGGTCAAAGATTATATGATGGATAACTATTGACAGTATAAATTCATCTTCTGAAAATCTTATAAGCAATGAGCGGATAAGGGGAGGGCTTTCAAGATTGAATTTCCTGTTGACCTCCTCCTCCAGTAGTGTGTTTATTTTGTTTTTTTTAACGGCATCTGATTCGTCTGACAGGTCCTGGTATGGCAGGTTCGTATAATTTTCTTTTTTCGTGAACTGTATAAGGTCATCATTTTCATATCTGAAACCCGCGTTTAGAACATCGTGCCTGCTGACAACGAAGTTAATACTTTTCGCAAGGATGTTATGGTCTATAAATCCTTTAATGGAGAATATTGAAGCAATGTTATATGCTGGATTTTCTGGATGAATCTGGTTTGTCAGCCAGAACATCTTCTGAATTTCAGAAGCCGGATAGATATGCTCAGGTATATGTAGTGTATCTGATGCCATGCATCCTCACTCTTTTTAAATATATGCTGGAAGAATAAAATATAAATTAATTCCGTAGTTCATCCGGATGATTATATTAATATTTTTATATAAACCTTTAATGATTTATAAATTGACAGATTGTTATTTAAAAATTAGCACAGTGGGGCTTTTAATGTCAATATCATTTTTTTTGCTCTATAAAATAAGTTTTTGTATATTCTGTTATTTTTGTATTGTTTTATTTTATCTGCCATATACTTAAAAGTATTGATTTTACAGCAATATTATTATAATAAATTCTAATTTAACGTCTTAATGCTAAGGACAGTTTTTTATAACTATTATGAAAGAATACCCGGTTTCAAAAATTCAGCACCAGTTCTGGACGATAAACAGGATGTATCCTGGAGATCCGGCGTACAATATGGCCTCGTCGTTCAGGCTCAATGGTTTTTTTGATTCCGCAATCCTCGCAAAATCGATAAACATGATTATTGGAAGACATGAGATATTCAGAACAACATTTAGAGAAAGAGCGGAAGATGTTGTGCAGGTTGTACATCAATCAATGCCTGCGGATATTTCCCTTGAAGACCTTCGCTTCAGTCCGGACGATATCAATGAAACTATAGACGAGCGGATAAAAGAAGAGATATCAGCTCCATTTAATCTTAATGATGGTCCACTCATAAGAGGGAAAATATTCCGCACTGGAGATGATGAATACTATCTCTGCATAACAATGCATCATATAATAACAGACCTCCATTCCAGGAATTTATTTTCAGAAGAGCTGTCTCTTATCTACAATTCCATTATATCAGATACAGAACCCGGAATAAATGAGCATGGACTTCATTACCGGGATTACTCTTCATGGGAAAGTGCGCAGATCAGCTCAGGAAAGTTAAATCATATGCTTACATACTGGGAGAGCAGGCTTGACGGCGGTGAGTTTTTTCTCAACCTCCCAGCTGATCATTGCAGAACTGAAACGTCAACACTTAAAGGTGACGCCTGTTACATAAACATTCCGGGAGTTATAACTGAAAGTGTTAGAATATACAGCAGAAGGAATTCAGTGAATACATTCGTGACAATGCTTGCGGCTTACTATGTCCTTCTTTATAAATATACATGTCAGGAGTCGGTAATTATAGGTCTCCCTTTGACTAACAGGCGAGAGGAAGAGTTTAAGGATATAATGGGCTGCCTGATGAATATAATTCCTCTGAGGGTGGATAATATAGGCTCGAAATCTTTTGATGAACTGGTGATCTCAGTGCGTAAAGTTATGCTTGAGGCGCACCGTAACCAGGAGATCCCTTTTCAGGAAATTATTGCCCGATTAAAACCTCCGCGCATGCCGGGGATTAACCCGGTCTATCAGATAGCTTTTGCTTTTGAGCCTCCGATGAAGCTGGACCTGGCAGGAGTCAAATCAATATCTCTTCCGGCTCATCCCGGAGGGGCACAGCTCGATCTCTTCCTCACCTTATGGGAAGAGGGGAGTTCCATCCGGGGTAGAGTGGAGTATAATTCGGCTCTCTTTGAGAGAGTTTCAATACAGAATTTCGCTGATAATTATATTAATCTTATTGAAAACCTTATTTTCAACAGTATTACGCCTCTTTCCGGTGTATCACTAAACGGCGGGCAAATGAGTTTTATAGAATCTCCTGAGACAACCACAGAAGACGGTGCTGGCCGATATTCATCAGTTAATAAGATGATAGAGGAACAGGCTGCTCGTGTTCCTGATAAGATCGCAGCCGTATCAGGTGCTATTGGAATTACTTACAGAGATCTGAACGGACGTGCTAATCAGCTTGCTCATTACCTGGTCGAGAGAGGGATCTCAGCGGAGAGTATTGCAGGAATTTACATCGAGAGATCAATTGAAATGCTCATCAGCATGATTGCTGTCCATAAGGCCGGTGCAACCTATCTCCCCCTTGATCCTGAATTTCCCGCAGCCAGGATCAGGTACATGATAGAGCATTCAAAGCTCGAAATTATTGTTACCCAGGGGACACTGTCCGCTAAACTACCGGAAACCGCTGTAGAAAAAATTATTGTTGATGAAGAGTGGCCGGAGATCGCGAAGAGAAGCATTCTAAATCTGTACATCCCTGTGAGAAAAGACAGCCTGGCTTATATTATGTACACATCGGGGTCAACAGGGAATCCCAAGGGGGTTCAGGTTACTCACTCCTCGGTTGTTAATTTTTTATCAGGTATGGCAAAAAAACCGGGGCTGAATGAGCATGATACGTTACTTGCAGTCACAACAATTTCTTTTGACATATCCGTGCTGGAGATTTTTCTTCCTCTTTCCCAGGGAGCAAAGACTGTAATCCTTCCAAAAGAGACATCAGTGGACGGCAGACTGCTGATTGAGGCACTGGAAAACTATAAGCCCACGATAATGCAGGCTACACCGGCAACATGGAAAATTCTTTTTTTATCGGGATGGAGAGGAGCTCCCAACCTTAAAGCTCTTTGCGGCGGTGAGGCTATGCCTCGCGATATAGCACAGAAGCTTGCGGTATCTGTTTCAGAGGTGTGGAATATGTACGGACCTACTGAAACCACAGTATGGTCCACGTGCTGCCGCATCATCAATCCGGATGCCCCCATCTATATCGGAGAACCCATTGATAATACTTTTATTTATATCCTTGATAAAGAACTGAACCATGTTCCTCCAGGTGTGCCGGGTGAAATCTATATAGGTGGGGCAGGTGTGGCGCGGGGATATATTCACGAACCTGAACTGACATCTGAAAGGTTTTTAAAGGACCCATTTCGGGACGATGAACACCGGATTTATAAAACCGGTGATACAGGCAGAATCACTTATAACGGCATGTTCGAATTTTTCAGCCGTATTGATCACCAGGTGAAGCTCAGGGGTTACAGAATTGAACTCCAGGAGATAGAATTTAATATTAATCAGTATCAGGAGGTATCTGATTCGGCTGCTGCCCTGATAAAAGACCAGTCCGGAAACGGGCGGATCGCGGCTTATATTGTCACCAGAGGTGGAGGCGCAATCAGCAGCAGTGATCTTCGTCTTTTTCTGCAGGAGCGGATCCCGGTTTATATGATACCGGACTTTTTTATCATGATGGATAAACTGCCGCTTACACCGAATAACAAGGTGGATCGGAAGGCTCTTCCTTTGCCTGACTTCAAGTGCAGCCGTGATATCAGTAATGTAGTACTCCCCGCAAACAATATGGAGGAAAGGCTGACTGCCATCTGGAAAGAGGTTTTGTCAGCTGAAATTGTCGGAATTAATGATAACTATTTTGACCTGGGAGGGAATTCATTTCTGGCTGTCCGGATTGTAAACAGGATAAACAGAGAGCTGAATTCAGATCTGACTATACTTGCGTTTTTTAAATATACGACAATTTCAGCTCTCGCAAAATATTTATCCTCAGGTATAGAGAATGACAGTGATATCCTGGTAAATATTAATGAGAGAAAAAACAGGAATAAAGAGGCCCTGTCCAGGCAGAAGCAACGGAGGAATAGGTTCGCGGCAGATATAGTTGGACATTGATTTTTTTATATCATTCCCGCCGGTGTCTCCAGATGGTAAACTACGGCGGAGACCTGGTAAAAAACGGTTTTATTATTAGATCTTTCGTCAATACATAAAGTATTTCAAGAAAACTGAGTTGAGGTTATATGCCAGTAACAGCTTTTATCTTTCCGGGACAGGGCTCGCAGTACGCGGGAATGGGAAGGGATTTCTATGACAAATATAAAACAGCTCGAAGATATTTCGAAATGTCGAATGATATTTTGGGGTTTGACATTAAGTCTATAATATTCAGCGGTACTGATGAGATGCTTAAAGAGACCCGTTATACCCAGCCGGCTGTCTTTATATTATCAGTGATTATATCTGAATTATTAAGAGAGAAAAATATAATGCCTGATATTACGGCCGGGCACAGCCTGGGTGAATACACCGCCCTTGTCACCGCCGGTGTTATAAATTTTACTGATGCACTGGCCATAGTCAAGTTAAGGGGGGAGGAGATGCAGAAAGCTGCAGAAATTAATCCGGGCACAATGGCTGCTATACTCGGCCTTGACATTGACGCAGTCACTGAGATATGCCGTAAATACGAATCAGAAGGCCGGGTCTGTGTGGCAAATTTTAATTCACCGGTTCAGGCAGTGATATCAGGCACATGTGATGGAGTCAGGGCGGTAATGCAGGAGGCTAAGGCAGCCGGGGCTAAAATCGTAAAGGAACTCGCGGTGAACGGCGCTTTCCATTCGCCATTAATGCTCCCTGCTGTTGAACCTCTTGCACGGAAACTGCATACTGTCAGTTTCAGAGATCCGCTTATCCCTGTAATTCCTAATATGGCAGCAAGGCCGGTAATGTCAGGCAGTGAGCTGAAAGAGTTTCTGGTTGAACAGTTAACAGGAGCTGTGCGGTGGATTGAAACAGTTGAAGCAATGACAGCCTATGGTGTTACCAGTTTTATTGAAGCGGGGCCCGGAAAAGTTTTAAAGGGGCTTGTGCGGTCAATCAATAAAGAGGCTTCTTTTTTTACAGTGGGAACAGTCAAAGAGTATCAGGAGGATTTATTGTGTTTCGCCGATTAATAACTTTTTATAGAAGAATATCTTATCTTAATTTCAGGCTTTTTTATACATTTACTCACCTGGTCGCTTTTATGTTTATCAGAAATAGCAAGAAGTCATCATTAATTGATTATAATCATTTTATTTTACTATGTGGAGTAGAACCTCATCTCAGTTATTCATATGAGAAAATAGTCAAGTTTTATAATCTATGCAGTATTAAGTTTCCTGATAAAAAAGTACTACTTCTTTCAAAACTGGATAACTGGAGAGATTACATCGCACTATTACCTGTAGAAATTATACCATGGGAGTATCAGACAAGGGCTCGTCTATTATGTCCATTTTATAAATTGCTTTATAAAAAAAAAGGGCTTGATGAAAAAATTATTTTAAAATATGCGATGAATGCTGCTTTCATGGTAGACCTTGGTAATTATCAACTGGATTCGACAAAGGCAACCGGCTGGACAGCAAATATGCTGTCAAACATTGTATTTGCAAAAAGATTTTCAATCCCATTCTTTGTTTTTCCACAATCAGTATCACCTTTTTCATATTCGCTCCCCCTTTCTATTATATTGAGCAGAATGGTAAAAAGAATTCCATCATATGCAGATGTTTTTTGCGTCAGAGAATCATGGGGTGTTGAAGCATTAAATAAAGTATCAAAGGTAAGACCAATCCGTTGTATGGATTTTTTAATGTATTATCATGAGCAGAAGCAGATCTATTGCGAAACCTGTAAGTATGCTGATAAACTGGTTTTAATTCCAGATATGAATTTAATGTTAAAAACGGATAATTTCTTAGCACACCTGAAAAACATAGAAGAGGAATTAACCGGTATATTTAAAGAATTTTTAATTTATACCTATAATGATAGTGAAAAAAAGAGGATTGAAGAGCTGAGTAATGATATTTCCGATATATGGAAAATAGATTCAATGAGCATAGAGTGCGGTATGAAGACTATTGTTTCATCCGGGAGTGACATGATAGTTATTTCTTCAGATTATCATGCACTCCTGCATTGTATTATTGAGAATAATCCCGCTATAGCTTTATCAGATAATCCGATAATAAAGTCATTATATGAGGATTTTGAATTACTGCCATATGTATTACCTGCTGATAAAATTTTAAAATCAGAAATTTTAAGAAATAGTCTTAATATGCTTTTAAAAAACAGAGAGGCGATCATAAAGAAAACCTCTGATATAAGAGAAAAACTGGAAAACAATTTTCCTTTACCTCTTTTTCAGTGACTGGCCGAACAGCCATTCAAGCAGATAAGGATCTTTTAAAGGGATATGGCTGATTCCATGACCGACAGGGAATTTGTATTCTGTATATTTAACAATTTCCATTCCCTTTTTTATCAGAGTCCACGTTCTTCTTCGGTATTTTGAAAAATGAGCAGAATCAGTTATCTCCAGGGCATCTGCATTATCGGGGTATTCTTTAAGAAATTTAAAAGATTCCCGCGCGATATCAACTCTTAGTTTCGTATCTGATAAACCGATATAATACCATACTGAAGTTTGTTCGGCAATTTCGTTTAAGACTGTTGCCTGACTCTGACCAGCCATACGCACAATAGCGGCAAATAACTGCTTTTTCATGTTATAATATTCATTAGCCAGTGAATATGAAGTGGAACCGCCCATTGAGTGGCCCATGAGATAGATACGGTTTTGATCCATGCGGTATAATGACTTTATGTTTTCAATCTGTGAAATAAGCTTTTTATTATCCCATGAACCTGATGTGTGAGGCAGATAGACAAAGCAGGGATACTTTTGTTTATCACTATCACTAATAAAGCATGGGAGTATATCTGGTGTCCCTGGTGAACCTGCGCCATGAAGATAGAAAAATAGAGGATATTTTCTATTGAGGTTTTCTTTTTTATTATAATTCCACGGTTTGCAGAGATAATAATTATCCTTACTGTTATATATGTATGCAGGACGATCTTTATCGTTGAATGTTTCCGGTTCACCATGATATGTCCATTTAGCATAGAGAATCATATCTGATTTAATCCTTCCGGTTTTAAAGTTCCAGGGGGTTGTGAATGCAGTGTCCCTGTACCAGCCGTGAAAAGAATGTTTATATTTTAATGGTGTTGGAGGGGATGGCAGCAGGTCTCCTTTTCGTAAAGTTATGGAATTGATGATATCTCCATCACGTGAATTGAAAGCCACGGTAACATTTTTTTTCTCTGAAGAGCATCGGCATGAAACCGGTAATATAAGGCTCACCGATATTATTATAATTAACGATTTATTGATAATTGTGGATGGAAAACTATTCATATTTATACCGGCCTGTTTTACACTTAAGGGCAGATTAAAACAGGTAAATGAAAGCGTGTAAACACTTTTTATGATCAGCAATAATTCCTAAACATGTATTTTAGTGTAAAAAGTAAAAATTATATATCCCCGCCGCCAAAGGCGGCGGGGATATATAATTTTTACCTGAAATAACTTAAGGAATAAATACTGTTTTATGGTACATCCAGGAATTAAACATCTGTTTATTCTGTGATAGATTTAAAACCGGCTTAGTCAGGTCGTTTAACAAAAAAGTAGATATACAACCCGAAGTAAATGTGGCAGGGGGTTTATATCTCCTGTTAAGGTATATTATCTCTGGTCAAGGGATTGGGTAAATAACCACTGGAGTACATACGGATCCAGAAGGGGAAGATGACTTATACCATGGGCAACAGGTGAGTCATAAACTGTGTATTTTACTATTTCCAGTCCGTTGTCTGTCAGGGTTAGGGTTGTGCCTGGATAGCTTGCCAGGGGTACAGCCTTTGATGTTTCAATTGCCCCGGCATTACCCGGATAGTTTTTTAGAAAAGCGTAAGAGTCAGCGGCCACCTGTACGCGAAGCTCGGTGTCATCCGCGCCGACATGGTACCATATTGAAGTTTTATCGGCGATTGCATCACGGACAGTTGTCTGGCTCTGTCCTGCCATACGTACTATGCCTGCAAAGAGTTGCTGATTGTAATCATAATAAGCATTGGCCAGGGAGTATGAACCTGAGCCTCCCATTGAATAACCCATGAGGTATATACGGTTATTATCTATACGGTATGAGGATCTGATATTCTCAATCTGGGATATAAGTATTGTGTTATTCCATGAACCGGCTGTATGAGGAAGATATATAAGGCAGGGGTAATTCTGCATTTCAGCATCGTCATTATAAAAGCAGGGGAGTACGCCCGGTATCCCCGAGGAACTTAATCCATGAAGATAAACAAAAAGAGGGTAGTAACGACCTGAATTTATCGGCTTATCGTAATTCCATGGTTTACACAGGTAGTAATCACCGTCTGTATCCTGTATAAAAGATGGTCTGTCAGCGGCATCAAATGTCTCGGGGGTCCCATTATAAGTCCATTTTGCATAAAGGATTATATCTTCTGATACCCTGTCAGTAGAGAAGTTCCATATTGATGTCAATGATGTATCTTTATACCATCCCTCAAAATCATAACTGACACGGGAAGGGGGAGGGGGGGGATTGAGCAAACTTCCTGATTGTGTTGTTTTATTATCTACAAGGCTTCCTCCCTGCGAATTGAAAATTATAATAACTTCATCAATTGATGTAACGGCTGCAGGGATATCCCAGCATGAGACAAGGAGTAAAGCCATAAGGATAGAGGTATATAGGATTTTGTAAGCTCTCATCAAAGTTATATCATTTTTATTAAATCCTTCTTTGAATAAAAAAAGAATTGTTTTTTAATTTTTACACTTTTATTGAGCTTTTTCTTTCTTGTCAATTAATTTATATAAATTTTAGCTTTGCTGAAATTATTGTGATGGTATTGATGAATAATTATATTTTTCCCCGAATGAATTTTTTTTCATACTTCCCGTTTTTTCAAACGTTGAAGAAATGATTTAATCAACAGGCTTTGACAGTTAAATTTTTGTCTTCTGTTTACCTGAAGAAGAGTTTCTATCACAGAATTTTTTTTCGACTCCCCAGGCGATCTTCCATTCCGGCTCATAACTATGTGAGACTTCACTGTCCTGTGTTGTTTTTACAGGATAAATAAGTCCCGCCTGACCTGTAATATCATCAAGAAACCTGTATTTAATAAAAGGAAGAACATTTATCTGGCGTATTGAGTCATCTGCCTCTGTCCATTCACCCTGAGAGCTGCTACTTTTATATTTTCTTTCAGGAATAAAAATATAATTTGTTTTAAACTGGATGTTCAGATTCGTGGTTAATACTAATTCAACGCCACCCATTACAGACCATGAATAGGTCCTGTCAAAAGTGAACTTTTCAGATGTATCGGCTTTCTGTGTGCTTGTAAAATAATATATATAAATTCCGCTCATAAATAGACGCATATTGGTAAAGCCTATATTAAAATTTCCGGTGGATATGCTCTCCTGTATTGATGTTATATAGCCGCCATATCCCATTGGAATGTAATAATCAAAATCCTGGGCATTAACATTTCCTGTGGGGAGGGTCATTCTTGCGGTTGTGCTGCTGGTAAAGGCATTGAATGGAGAAAATGAACCTGTAAAACCGAGCATTGTGTCACCATATCCGCTTTTTATATAGTGCGTGTCATTATAAACAAGTGTTTTGGTCAGGTAGGGGAGAGAGAATATTATACGGAAGTAATTATTCAGATCATATTTAAGTGGTATGTAGAATATTGACAGGTATGGAGAATGAAGCATGGATAAACCGGCATAAAAAGTTCTCTCTTCGATTTTGCAGCTTCCGTCTTCAAGAGCCGTTGCTTCAAACATTACAGTGTCGCATTTATAAAGATGAGTGTCAACGCCGCCTTCTGATGAGAGGGGGGAGGGATATGTCTGGGAATAGATAAACTGCTGAGAGATAATTATTGAACAAATGAGACAGATGATAATTTTTAAAGATCGTTTTAATAGCTGGGGCATCATGAACTCCGGTTATAAAATTTTATGTATCATATAAGAGTTTTATAATTAATCAAGCACTATTATTTAGTTTTATATGAAATAACTTTTTAAAAGAGCCTGAATGGGTTAAAAAAACTCTAAAGCTCTATTTTTGTCTTGACTGATTTAAAAAAATGCTAATATATCAACATTAAAATGTATTATTAAATTTAATCTATAAAATGAAATCTATAAAATTATTAACTTTTATATTGTTTTTACTCATTTTCACTTTTAATCATGTTTCAGCGTTAGAGTTTATTATAAGCGGTCAGGTTTATGAAACTTATGATGATAATATATTTTCATCAAGCGAGGACCCTGAATCGGACTGGATTACTGATATTATTCTCGGCCTTGGGATAAAGAGTGAACGTAGAGAATTCGAAATGCTTATATCAGGTAATCTGTATCAGCAGTATTACGTGAATAACAGTGATCAGAACGGGCTTTACGAGGATTTAAGCGCGTCTCTGGAAAAAAGTTTTTCTCAGACTGTAACAATATCCCTTGAGGATACATTTGAACATTATCCTGAATCAGAGACTTTCGGTGCATTGTTCGGGAAAAGTGAGGAGCAGAATTCTGAATATATAAGCAACTATTTTACGTCAGAACTTTCAATCAACATGACAAGGCAATTCGCCGTGGGATTCAGCTATAATAATACGGTTGTTAAAAATGAAGAAGATATCATGCCTGATTCTGTTCTACATGAGCCGGGAGGATATTTCGCTTACAGTTTTAATTCAGCGAATATTCTTAAAGCGGGATATATCTATGGCAGAATGAAATACGACAGCGGCAATAAAATCATAAGCCATAGAGGTTATGGTGATTACCAGAGATATTTTACCAGGCAGTTTTATTCAGTTTTAAGCGGCGGTTATGACTATATCAGAGAAGACGCAACTGACGTAGTGAGTAAAAGTTATATGGGCTCACTTTCGTTTATAGATGATGTGGATAAAAACAACCAGCTTGATTTAACTTTTCTGAAAGAGAGATCTGTAAGCAGTGTTGATGAGGACATTTTTGACAGCTGGGAGATTTCCCTGGCATTAAAAAGGGATATCAGTGAAAGGGCATCTGCTGACTTATCTCTTTTTTATGGAGAAGGTACATATAAAGAGAGTGACATCACAAACAAACTGGCGGGAGCTTCCGCTTCTTTAAGTTTTGCAGTAACTGAATTTATCAGTTTTTTTGCTGAATACAGTTACACATGGAGCAGCACTGAAGTTCCGGACAGTGATGAATCCTCATATGACAGGAACCAGGTTTCTGCAGGTATATCAGGAGAATATTAGCGGCTCCTGTTTCTATTTGAATTTTCCGGAGGGACCAGATGCTGAAAAAGGCGGCATTTTTGTTTTTAATAATATCGGCAGTTTCAGGCTACGCCCGGGTATATACCATCGGTGTTGGAGACATACTTGATGTTGCTATACTGCAGCCGGACAAGATGATTACACGGGTCACGGTTTCACCGGGAGGTGATATATCCGTGCCTTACATCGGGAGTGTTTATGTGAAGGGGCGAACAATCTCCTCGACCCAGAACCTGATACAGCAGAAGCTCGCAGCCGGTTATCTTAAATATCCTGTTGTTACTGTTGCCCTCGTTGAATCTCGAAGCAGGAGTTTTACTATTTCCGGCGAGGTTATCAGGCCCGGGAATTATGCTCTTGTTGAAAATACCACTGTGCTTAAAGCAATATCGATTGCAGGCGGCTTTACGAAATTTGGCTCCTCAAGCAGGGTTAAGATTCTTCGACCAAGGAAGGACCGGCCCGGCTATATGAGTATCAAGGTGGATTTACAGGCCGTAATGGATGGTGATGCAAGGGCCGACATCGTTATTGAGCCGGGAGATATAATAGTGATATCGGAAGGGGTTTTCTGATTAATAAAGTATCTTGTATATTGAGAAAACAATTTTTACAGGAAATTTTGGAGAGTCAAATGGAAAAGAATTTTATGTCAGAACTTACTTTAAGAGATATCGCGAGGGCCCTGTTCAGGCAGAAATATGTGATCATTATTACTTTTATTATTATTACAGCCGGTACTTTTATCGGGCTGAAAATGCAGACCCCTGTTTATCAGGCAACCGTTAAGATGTATATCAAGGGGGTTAGTCATACCGAGGCGTTGACGTATGAAAATCTCGGAGGATTCAGGATACATCTCACACAGATGGAGATTGTCCATTCTGAGCCTGTTTTAAGAAGAGTTGTTTCCACGCTTAAACTTGATGAGCGCCCGCTTGATTATGAAAAATATTATTCATCTATTTTAAAGAGGCCGTTGATCGATTTTTTTGCGAAAAAAGAGATGGAAGAACTGGATAAACTTGGTTTTGCCCAAAAAAAGGAAGTTATGTTTTATAATGCTCTGAAAGAGCTTAAGGCAAATATTATAACATCTCTCAAGCCCAATACGGATATTTTCTATATTACTGCGACAGACTATGATCCTGATATGGCTGTTGCTATAGCGAATGTAGTAAGCAGGGCATATACTATTTTTGATCAGCAGCAGCAGCTGACAGAGATGTCTCTCAAATACGGTAACCTCCACCCTGTTGTGCAGCAGCTGCAGGACAATATATTCAGGATGGATCAGAACCTTTCCGGGGAGAGGCTGCCTGACCTTGAGGCAATTGGTACGGCAAGTGTCAAAATTATAGAACAGGCAACAACAGACGGCTTTCCGGTTGGAAAACCTAAAATACTTATATTGATAATGTCGTTTTTTGTCAGCGGTTTTATCGGTGTTGCCCTTGCACTTTTCTTTGATATGATAGATCAGACTTTCAAGTCTCCTGACGATCTGCTGAAAGTTGTCAATATTCCTGTTCTCGGCTCAATACCTAAGAAAAGATTAAGCGACAAGCTTTTTGTTAAAGATGCGGATGAGCCTAACAGGTACACGGTTTTTTACGAGGACCTTGCTGATCAGATATATATTTTCCTGAAAACACAGAATATTAAAACAATTCTTGTCGCGTCGCCAATGCAGAGAGAGCTTAATTCAACAATTGTACCGAATCTTGGATACATTTTTTCCAGGCTTCTGCATCATAAAACGCTAATCATAGACTGCAATCTGAGAAATCCTGTGTATAACACACTTCTGGGAATAAATGAGGTTCCCGGGCTGGCAAACGGTATTGATAACGGAAGAAGCAGTTTTGACCATATACAGAAGATCGATTCAGATCTTGATGCCATCTCTGCCGGCACTTCAACTATGAATCCCGTGACTTTGCTGGAGCGGTTTAATATCAATGAAATTCTGAAAGATATTATTCAGGAATATGAAATTGTGCTCCTTGACTGCACAAATATAAAAAATTTTAATGATGTGGTGGTACTTGCCCCACATGCAGACGGTGTAATTATTGTTGTGAATGAGGGCAGAGACAGAAAACAGGTTGTTAAAAGTACGATCAGTCCTCTTAAGAATATAAAAGCCAATGTTATTGGCGGTATATTGAATAACAGAACTTTTAAAATCCCTGAAGTGATATATAAAAGAATTTAAGAATAGCAGAAAATGCATAGAGTGATATCAGATATGTGCCTGGTCAGTGGATAGATGAACATAAATAAAATATTAATTACAATAGCTGTATCGTCTATCTTCGTGATGCTGTTTATATCAAACGTGAAAGTCGGGTTTGCTCTGAGTTTCGTTTTACTCGTTTTACCGGTTTACTGGATAGTATCCGACCGATTCAGCGAAAAACAGATGCTGTTTTTTTTTATTTTCTTTCAGCCGATGATACCCAGGTTATGGGGGATTCAAATTGCCGCAGGAATACCGGTGATTACAGCTGTAAGGATTTTGACTGTAATATATGTAATTTATCTGTTAAGAAAAAAGGTATTATTTAAATATTATAGGGATTTTTTTAAAGCAGGCATTTTTACATTTCCTATAATGTTAATTGTGTTTTCTCTGCTTGTTTCATCTTTTTTTTCCGCAAATTTTACAAGTTCAATTTTTTTCTTCGGTTCTTTTCTTGTTGAGTACCTGATTATACCGGTTGCAATCTTTTCGGTTTGCAAAAGGAATGAAGATATTAATGTTCTTGTTAGGGTCATATGTTATACGTCTTTATTTGTACTTTTCCTCGGTTTTTTTGAGCGTTTTACTCAATATAATTTTTATAATATATTCGGGACATTTTTAAAGGAGAGTGGTGAAGTTTCAAATGTAACTCGAAGTGGAGGTTTGAGGATAAGGGGCGCAGCTGACCATCCCATTGCGCTCGGAGCTTATTATGCTCTTGTCTTTCCATTTATACTTTATTATCTGAGAGATAAGTTTTTTCTCAGAACAGCATCGTTAGTTCTTTTTTTTACAGTTATTACATTTACAGATTCAAGGGCGGGTCAGGTCGGTTTTATTATTGTTTTTATCATTTATTATTTTATAGTAGAAAGACATCGATGGGTTTATTGTCTTTTTATGCCAGTTCCCTTCGCTTCCGGTTCATTTAGATACAGGTTGCAAACTCTGAGTCCTTTTTTTAAGGGAGATGCTGTTCTGGAAGCATCTACTATAGCGAGATCTGCACAGTTTAATTTTATGCTACCATTAATTCAAAACAATCTGGTTTTTGGGCATGGTATGGTATCACCTCCTGCATTGATGCGAACAGTGAAAACCTATGCCAGCACTGTTGATAATTTTTATTTATATTTTACTTGGTTATATGGATTAATGGGCTTGTTCTCGTGGACACTCCTAATGCTGTATGCATTAATAAAGCCGATACTATATCTAAGGATGAAAGTTTTTCAGGAACATTTACTCATATTAATAATAAGCGGGGTGATCGCATTTTGTGTTATTAATTCTGTTGTTGCTGATTTGACGTTCCATTTTATGTTTTGGATATATATAGGGATTATAACAAGAATTCTTTATAACCATATTAATGGCATCAATGAATAGAATATATTTTTCTGAATATTTATTCCCGTACATAAATAAAAAATATATCTATTTTCACCTGCGGCAAGGCTATAGAATTTTTGCCCCTTGAATTGTTTTATTAATTAATACCTGGTTTAATAATCCGAGATGAAAAAAAATAAATTTTTTTTCTATATAAACCTTTTTTTACTGCTGTTTCTGAGCTTCGCGGTAATTGTATTTATACATATATCAATCACGTTTTACAAAGATATAAAATGGGCACGGTTTAATCCGGCAAAACTGGATTACTATTCACAGGATAATATTAAAATAACGTCTGCTGAAAAGAAAAAAGCCAGAGTTTTATTCTTTGGCGATTCAAGGATCTGTCAGTGGGAAAATCTGCCTGATATAAATAATTGTGAAACCATTAACAGGGGTATTG
>ERZ795057.191-NODE-191-length-64640-cov-8.785910_pt1 | contig 64640 bp, 60 predicted proteins | sample MGYA00375141_ERZ795057 | MGnify/ENA primary metagenome ERZ795057 (study PRJEB30186, sample SAMN05720163) | activated sludge metagenome | isolation source: Anaerobic digester | place: Hong Kong | collected 2015-01-26 ...
TTCAGTGGGATTAGTCGAATAATTGTCGAATCCGCCAATCTTCATTCATCATTAAATGATTAATGTCCAGTAGATCAATTCTTCGATCATCATTGAAATCACCTTGTTTCAGAAAACCCTTGTCACCCCTCATAGTTCCAAATGATTTTCCTAAAAAGATCACATCGCTATCATCAATACTACCATTATTATCAAGATCATAATTGTTGGGTACAACTTGTATGAGGCTAAAAAAAGACAAGTCAATGAGTTCAAAGGGAACAATGTTATTATCGGGATCAGAAGCAGAAAACTGAATAATCTTGAAGCTAACCCCACCATCACCAGTATCTTTTTTGAAATTTACAAGTAGGTCAAAGAGATCTCCAGATCCAGTAAAAGGTTCGTCAAATGTGACAATAATTTCATTTTTTCTCTGATGAAATTCAATAGTAGCATTATCTTTTATTGAATCAGGGAGTTTTGCAGCTTCTATTGTGTAATAATCACTTGCAGTCCGTAGTTGCACAACCAATTTTTTTAAATTGCGGGTATTGTTCACTTTGTAGGTCATAGTATCAAGTGAGGTATGTTTTTGCTGTAATCCCATATCAGGTACATTCCAATAGAACATTGCGGGTTTTTCATTAGAAAATTTAAAAAGAGAGGATCCTACTATTTCTTTCGTATCTTGATCTTGCAAAAACACAATGATTCCGCATTGGACTGCAGCCCTAGTAGTAAGAACAAATTTTCGATCTTCTTCATATATCTGATCTGCTTTAAGTCGAACTGGCTTACCAGATACACCATATGGCATATTGCGAACTACATGGCGGTTTAGATACTCACCGTTTTTCTGTTCAGTAATCACCCAATCTTGATAGATAGTTGCAACCACATTAATGTTACGTTTTCCAAAATCTTCTCTGGCTTTAATCTTTAAATTAAAAGAATGAGCATCAAAATCAGCTGTTAATTGCATATCTGCAAGTGTTCTGCGACTATTATCACATTCTAAAATGGCAGCAACATATTGATCAAAATCCAGATATTGCCCATTTGTGGGAACACCTGCAATTATATCAAGACCTCCGACAATAACAGAGGGAAATGAGGTTACGCTATAATATTCACATCTTTTATCGGTGTCTGAGTTAGCTAGTGAATCTCCCTGGTGATAAGCTAGGTGAACAAAAATTAAATCAGTTTGATTCAGCATAAGTTCAGAATAATGCATACCAGCAGAAGCATATGGGCAATAACCACACCAACCACCTGTAAACTGTTCCACAATCACCGGGGATGGAGACGGTGTAAAATCAGTACCATTTGCAGCATATACTTTGTATGATGCTTGGTAATGAGAGAATAGGAAGAGGAAGATAAACACTCCTGAAAAGCTAACTGTAAAAAGCTTCTTAAAATTCAATCTCATACACCGCCTCCTCATGTTTTTTATAATTTTGGATAGGTTATGGTAATAGTCTGGGTTGCGTTTTCCCATCCAATTTCGGCACCTAAACTATCGGTAACAAATCGAACAGGTACCATGGTATTACCACTTATTATCTGACAAGCAATGTCCATTTTCAAGTCTTTTCCATTAACTTTTGCAATATCACTACCAATAGTTAATACAACTTTTGTGCCATCCAGTTCCAGGGAAACTGTTGTAACTAATTTAGTGTTAGGGTCATATCCAACATCTGGAACAGCTCCTAATGCACGCGCAATAAATCCGAAAGGTACTAAGGTTCTGCCATTCTGAATAATGGGAGCCATAGAAAGATCTTGTGTTTCACCATTTACGCTAGCTGTTTTCTTTCCAACCACCAGTTTAATTGTATATCCAAAGGTGATATGGAGTTCTTTATCTGTTACATTACCGACAGGATCGGTTGCAACAAAATCAAACTTCATTTCACCAACTTTTCTAGCTGTAACTTCATAAGCAAAAGAACCGTCTTGTTCGAGGTAAACAAATTCACCGTTAATGGTAAGTTGTGCAGTTGGATCGGTAGTACCAGTAATAGAGAATTTTCGTTTTGTGACAACATCACCCTCTAAAGGATATGTGATATCGATTTTTGGGGGTTCTGTGTCAAAAATAACTTCATAGTCAAGACGTTTTTCGTGTCCTGCTTCATCTTTTGCAATAATAACCAAAGGATTGATACCCTGTTTAAGATCGACTGTGGTTCGGAAATAACCAGTTTCAGGTTCGACGGTGATATCTTTACCGTTTACTGTTGCAAACAAGTCAAACTCAAGAGAATCTACTCCAAAACGGATTGTTTTAATAAGAGTAGTACGCCCAACTACATCAATGGTTGGTTTTGTGGTAATAGTTCTAGCCTCTTCAGGTTTTTCCATTACAACTTCAGGAAGTACGGTGTCAACTTTTACAACAAAGGATTTTCTTGGTTCAATACCAGTAATTGATTCTGCCCAATATGTAATGCGAGATTCATATTGACCAATATCAAGTGGCTTGCCACCGCTTTCTTTATCAAAGGTAATGATTTGATTATCTTTATCATCCCAAAAGAGCTTTATGACAGCAGTTGGGTCATCACATGAAAAAGAAACAAGTGGTGGTTCAATATACCAACCATTATCTCCTTCAGTTCCACCAGTGATATGGTATGAGGAAACAGGTAACTTGGGTGTGGTGTAAAATGTGGGAGATTCCGCTACAAAATCTTCGGTACTAGAAGTTACTTCTAGAATGTAACCCACTTTTTCTTCGGTTGGATTACGGAAACCAGAATCTAAAGTTGTTAAAAGAACAAATTCTACACCACCTTTGATGGGTTGAGTCACATAAAAATGTGCAGTAACGCCATCAATTGTAACTTTTTCGGTGGGTGCTTCGTTAATGGTAACCGTAGAAGGATCAACTTCTTGGGGCATTTCAGTATTCTCTGGAAATGTAACAGTGATGTAGTCTCCTTTTTGCAAGGCACCATTGTCACCTGTAAGTCCTTTGATATTCCAGGAAGTAACCGAATAAGCATTTTTGGGTTCATTGGAAACATCAAGAATTTCAAGTCGAGATTCAATAAGTTCAACAGGAGAAGTCATCAGGTATTCTGAATCACTTTCAAGCTTGTAACCAAGTTTTATATCACCGGGTTGCGTTGTATTTACAATTCCGGCTCCAACTTCAAAAACTACGTCAACAGCGTTTTCAGAGTCAATATTGATGGCAGAAGTTAATGAAACTTCGAGCCCATTCACAGCGATTTCTGAAACAGATTCTCCGCTGATCTTGATTTTGGATTTGTCTAGAGAAGAAGGAATTACTGTGCCTTCGGGAAACTGAACAAGAATCTTGCTTCCCTTTTTCAAGGATTTGCCAGCTTCCAAAATGAAAGAGAAAGAATAACGTGCTGGTTTGTTTACTTTGGCAGGTACGATTTTAAGAAGTGCTCCACCTTTTTCAATTTGATATGGTTTGGATGCAACCCACTCTTTATCGGCAGGTATAGTAGATACCTCTAAAACATATTCTCCAGGTTTTGGGGGATTGATTATACCAGCACCCTGATCAACGAAAACTTCAATGCGCCCGCTATCGGGAATTTCAACAGGTGTAATGAATGTAAGTTGGTTTCTGACAGCAAGAGGAGGACTGGTTATGGGTTTTCCATTCACCAAAATGAACTTTTCGCGGATATCAGATTCAGTGAGTTCAGTTCCTTCAGGAAAACGCACTCGGATTCGGCCATCGCCCTCTTTAAGCCATCCACCCTTACCTACATTAAAAGTTATTCTATAGGATGCATTGGCACGGAAGGAAGACGGAAGAACTTCAACTTCTGGCATTCCTTCGGGTACCCCGATGGCGCTTTCTACAATTTCAAAAGGCTCAGAAGAAACAAAAGTAGGTTCGGCTCCTGTAGAAAACTTCCATTGGTATTTACCAGGCTTTGGCGGAGTAACAAAACCGCAAGTATCGGGAACGGTAACAACAATATCGCTATATCCCTCAATTTCAGGGTTTAACTCAATATGTGTGTTGAAACGCAAAGAAATTCCGCCTTCTGGAGTGTCTTCAATTACAGGTAAACCCTGGCAGGCAGAACATGGAGATAAACCAATAGACATTGATTCGATGATTTGCGTGAGTCTTTCTTTACGCTTTTTTTCATCTTCCGGTAGTGGAGGATCAATGATAGTACCGGGAGGCCATACTAATGTAATTGCTTCGTGGACAGCAAGCCGTTTTTCAATGGTCACATTGAAACGATATGTTGCTCTAGTGGCAACTTTTCGAGGTTGAACAATCATGAAGAAATTTGTCAGAGCACGTGTTTTAACTGGTTGAAAAACAGAAAACACACTACCCAATAAAATGAATGTCAACGCAATACTAAAAAATTTATTCAGTCGATGCTTCATCGTAAAAAACCCCCTTGAATTACAATTCATCAAAACTGAATCATAACCCATATAAATTTTTAACAAAAACTAGAATTTAAGAAAATAATACACGATCTATGGAACAAAATCAATTCCATTTAGTAACACTCTTGTAACTTTATTGAGTCCAAAGCGGTATGGAAATTCTTCTAAAGACTCAATGGAAAGTACCAGCAAGTCAGCTCTTTTACCGATTTCGATAGTACCTGTTTTCTCCTGCAAACCACAAGCAAACGATGCATTTACGGTTGCTGCATTTATGGCTGCTGGAATAGTAAGTCCCATTTGTAAAATGGCAATTTCTATCATCATTTGCATTGAGCTACACATACAAGTGCCTGGGTTTAAATCAGTTCCCAGTGCAACTGGTATTTCCGCATCTATAAGACGATTCGCATAATTGTAATCTTTTTGTCCGTGTGATAAGCCAAAACAAGTTCCAGGCAATATTACTGCTGTACCCCCAGCTTCACAGAAAGCAGGAAACTCCGAAGGCTTTGAAACCATCATGTGATCAACTGATATTGCTTTTAGTTTTGCAGCTACTGGTAATCCCCCAATTGATTTAAACTCATCAATATGGAGTTTTGGTTGCAAACCATATTCTATTCCCTTTCTTAAAATACGTTCAGCTTGATCAGCAGTAAAAACTCCTTCTTCGCAAAATACATCGATATTTTCTGCTAATCGATTTTCACCCACATAAGGAGTAATTGTCGAATTCATATACTGCACATATCCTTCAACATCACCTGTAAACTCTGGGGGAACTGCATGAGCTGCTAATAAAGTTCGAGATATACAGACTCCAACGCGCTTTGACGCTTCTGTTGCAGATTGTAACATTTTTACTTCATCTTGGAGGGTGAGACCATAACCACTTTTTATCTCAAATGCGGTGGTTCCATATACAACACACTCTTTCATACGAAACACTGTATTGTGAACAAGATCATCAAGACTCGTATTTCGAACTGCCCGTACAGTTTCCAGAATCCCACCGCCTGCAGAAAGAATGGTTAAATAATCTGCTCCTTGTAAGCGTAATGCATACTCCTTCGCTCTCTGTCCAGCAAAGACAAGATGGGTATGTGGATCAACAAATCCTGGCATAACCATTTTTTGTTTTGCATCTAGTTCTGGAAATTCAAAGTATTCTTTTGGACATTTATTCATGGGACCAAAATCTAGAATTTTACCATCTTGAATAGCAACATATGCTTGAGGAATACGCAGAATTTCATTTTGTAACTTTCCACGAACTGGCTTTCCGTGGTCGCTTCTAGGAACGATGAGTTCTGAAATATTCCAAATGCGTCGAGTCATCTTTTATCTACCATTGCTATTAAATATTAAATCGGACGTGCATAATGTCACCATCTTGCAGAACATACTCTTTACCCTCAACAAAAAAGCACCCATTCTCTTTACATTCTTTCATTGAAAAATTGTGTTTTTTAAAATCTTCATAATGAATGATTTCTGCTCGTATGAAGCCCTTTTTGATATCACTATGAATTTTTCCTGCAGCTTCCAAAGCCGGGGTGTTTTTTTGTATCGTCCATGCTTTCACTTCATCCTCGCCAACTGTAAAAAACGTTTGTAGCCCTAAATGATCATATACAGCATGAATAAGGTGATTAAATCCTGGTTCATCGATAGAGTATTCCTTCATCAGATCTTTTCGATCATTCTCGGATAATGCACTTAATTCTTCTTCTAGTGCAATACAGATCTTTGTATATGGTATTGCATCGTAGGATTTCTTCCATGCTTCTTCAAAAGCCGAATCAGCTTGGATATCTTCTTCTGATATGTTAAAAACAACAATTCTAGGAATCACAGAATGCAAACCTAGATTCTTGACTACATCTGAATGAAGGATGTCAGAGTCAGATATTTTCTGTTGATTCTCAATGAGTGGAATGAGCTGGCTACATTCTTCCACTTCTTTTTTGGCTTTCGGATCTTTCTTGTGACGATCGATAAATTTTTCAAGAAGTTCTATGTCCTTGACTCGAAACAGCATATCAATATCTTCGTATTCTTTTATAACATTAACCTCATCGCCTGGATACTGAGGATATGCTTTAATCACAAAAACGAAAACATCGGAGGATCGTAAATCTTCGAATGGAAAAACAGGTTCAAGTGATACAGAAAGAAATTGGAGTTGTGCATATGTAGTCTTTTTTGGATTGAAAACAGAAGACATTGCCCCTACTCTTTGATCTGGAACATTGGCAGAACCAAGAAGCTTTCCCTTACTTTTGAAAGTATTCCCTTCCGTTAAAATATCGAACAATCCTTGTTTACCGCTAGTTTCATTGCCGATAATGGTTGCTTTCATTTTAACAAATCTGCCACTTGTGAGGGAATTGAGGCAACCTTGACTCCAACTTTCTCAAATGCTTCTACTTTTCCCTGTGCGGTTCCCATTCCTTGCGATATAATTGCACCAGCATGCCCCATTCGCTTCTCTGGAGGTGCTGTAACTCCGGCAATAAAAGCGACTACTTTTTTTCGAATATTCTTCTTGATATAGTCGGCGGCTTTTTCTTCGGCATCTCCTCCTATTTCTCCGATAAGAACAATAGATTCGGTTTGAGGATCTTCATTGAACATGGTAAGGACATCAATGAAATCTGTTCCAATAATGGGATCTCCACCAATACCGATGCATGTTGATTCTCCGAAGCCTGCCGTTGTAAGACCATATACGATTTCATAAGTAAGTGTTCCACTTCTAGAAACCACGCCAACATTTCCTTGTTTGAAAATATGTCCAGGGAGTATCCCAACTTTACTTTTCCCAGGAGAAACAACCCCAGGACAATTGGGACCAATAAGCCTTATATTTGGTTTCGTTGCAAGATAGGCTTGTGTTTTTAACATCTGGTTTACGGGTATTCCTTCTGTAATACACACAATCAACTGAATACCTGCATCGGCAGCCTCAATAATAGCATCTGATGCATATGCAGGAGGCACAAAGATAAGCGAAACATCTGCTTGTGTACTAGAAACAGCATCTTGCATAGAGTCAAATATGGGAACTCCTAGAATGGTTTTTCCACCTTTCCCTGGAGTAACTCCACCAACAACATTGGTTCCATATTGGATCATTTGTTCTGCATGAAATGATCCATCTCTGCCAGTGATACCTTGCACAATTACTTTAGATTTTTCATTAATAAGAATGCTCACGTTATTCCCCTTTCGCCATTTTTACTACATTTTGAACTGCTTCGTCCATATCCGTAGTAACAGGAATCTGAATCTCTCTCATAATGTTTCTGGCAATTTCGTCATTAGTACCAATGATTCTACAAGAGATTGGTAAGTTAAAATCTACTTTTTCAAGTCCTTGTCGGAAACCTTGAGCAATATCGTCACATCGTGTTATACCACCAAAAATATTGATTAAGACGGCTTTTACTTTTGGGTTAGAGGCAATAATTTTTAGAGCATTGACAACTTTTTCTGGATTGGAACTACCTCCAATATCAAGAAAATTGGCTGGATTCCCACCAAAATGCTTAATTGTATCCATAGTTGCCATTGCTAAGCCAGCACCGTTTACCATACAAGCAATAGAGCCATCTAGAGATATATACGTTAAATTTGCTTCTCGAGCCATTTTTTCCTGTTCTGTTTCTTCAGCATTGGAAAGAATGTATTTTTGGAATTCAGGATGAAAATCCAATCCGTTGTCATCGAGAAGTATTTTTGCATCAAGAGCCATACATTCTTTTTCATGAATAATGAGAGGATTAATTTCAACCAGGGTAGCATCTTTCTTAAAATAAACATCAACGAGTTTGGTTAGGAATGCTTTAAACTCATGGTATGTCGGAATGTTTTCTTGGTTGTGAAACATTTTTTTATAGATTTTTATCAAACTATAATCTTTGAAACCAACGATAAAATCGTATTCTTCTTGAAAAATCTTCTCCGGTTGATTTTTGCTAATGTCTTCAATATCTACTCCACCAGCAGGTGACATGATGATCATTGGTTTCTTTGATGCACGGTGAAGCACAACACTCAGGTAATACTCATTTTGAAAAGATATTGCTTCGGAAACAAGAATTTTATCAACGAGACAACCCTTAATGTCCATACCTAATATCTGTGAAGCAAGTTGATGAACTTCTTGAGAGTTTTTTGCGACTTTTACTCCCCCTGCTTTACCTCTTCCACCTACAGGTACTTGTGCTTTTATCACACAAGGATATCCAACAGACTCGTTAGCTACTTTTACAGCTTCTTGGGGGGTGGTTACCATCGATTCTTTCGGTATCCGTATACCAGCATCTCGAAAAACTTCTTTTGCTTGATATTCTAATAATTTCATATCATCCTCCTAGAACAAAATTTCAGATAAATCGTCGTTTTTACGGATTGTGATACGTTTAATGCTCCAACCCGAAGGTAGTGGAAGGGTGTTCACTCCTCCCCCAGAATTGAACGTACCTTTATACCCTTGATTCCGAACGATTTTATTTAAATCATTATTACCATAGCCAAAGGGAATAGCTAAAAAATGCACTTTCTTTTGAATCTTCTCTTCAATAATTTGTTTGGACATTAGAAGATCCTCTGAAACTCTTTTTGAATACTGAGCGACAGACTCAACTGTACCATCTGGTAGAGGCATTCTACTGATTAAAGCAGCGTGTCTACCTTCTGTATCATCCACGAAATAGTGGGAATTCAGTGTATGGGATTCAATGCTAAAAACTCTACTAGACTGCATTTCCATGCATTCATCCCAAGAAACATAATGCTCCGTTGTACCAACTCGACTTACAAGTAGAAAGAAGAATCCGGACAAACCCAATTCTTTTAAAACTGGATATGCGTATGTATATACGCCTTTTAAACCATCATCAAAAGTTATCAAAACGGGTTTTGGTGGTAAATCAGCCCGACCTTCTATATGGCTCAAGTAAAGGGTTGGGGAAACAAATTGAAAATCATTTTCAAGAAGATATTCCATATCGGCCTTGAACTGGTCAGGGGATCTGGAAAACACATTTCCATCTTTACAGATATCATGATAGTTCAAGACAACTAATCCTTGAGAATAATACTGGATGGCAACTTGTTGAGAAGGAAAAACGCAAACTGGTTCTGAGTCCTTCTTTGCATGAACAGAAAAAGTATTCAAACCATCATTTAAGAGAATAGATTGAGAAACCCAATCCCCTTGATGATCAGTCTTTAATTCTTCGATGTATTCTAATTCATGAGGTGATTTTCGATACAGATACAAAGTACTGCCCGGACTAAAGGTCCCTTTGAGTACAATGGAATTTGTGAGAACAGATAATCCAGTAGAAGGATAAGTAAAGAAGGGTTCTGAATTACAAATCATGAAGTTTACATCACTTTGAACGATGGATCCTTTAGAATCTTTGCAGATAATTTTGATCACATGAGAGCCTTCTGTCATTGTGTACGGAACAAAAAAACGAGTAATCCATTTCTGTTCTTCAGATGAATATTGCATAGCAATTTGAATGTGGTCATCAATGAGTGCATCCACATTTTCCAACTCACTGGTAGTATCAAGAAATATGGTAAGAGATGTACCACTTCGTACGAGCTTTGAAGATACTCCAGCCTGTAAAGAAGGTTGAGTGTTATCTATCACGACCGAAGTGACAGGAGAGTCTAGTATCGTTTTTGAGTCATCTTGGACAACATACAAATAGTGACTACCGTTGGGGAGGCTTTTTGTGTTTAAGTTAATGCGATAAAAATGATCCGAATAGGATAAAAAGTAGTTATTGGTATGTCCTTTCGTGTCAATCACCTTAAGCGATAAAGATAAAGCATCACTATTTGCTTTCACAACAACAGGGATAAAACCAGAGATTACTTCACCTGGAGAAGGTTCCATGATTTGAAGATCACCTGAGGCAATAGACGGTTCAATAGGAATAAACAAACCAATAGAAAAAACCACAATAACAACAGATATAGCTATTTTAAATCTATCAAACAGCATGATGAAACTATATTTTCACACCTTCTAAAGTCAAGTCTTCAATGAGAAATGCTCTGCTATGTTCTTGACAAAAATATGATTTCTACTAACTTTGTCCTTATGGTAAAATTTACAGCGATTGACGAACACGAATTGACAGCTTTGCACAAGTTTCATTCTAACAAAATTGTCATCCACTTAAACCATCTAAAAAAGAATTTTCAGTGCATTCAAAAAACAAAATCCAAAAATACTCAGATCATAGGAATGATAAAATCCAACGCTTATGGTCATGGCATCGTACCCGTATCTTCATTGCTTTCTAACTTGCAAATTGATTCTTTTGGTGTTTTCACAATCGAAGAAGGAATCCAACTTCGAGAACATAATATTCAAACTCCCACCCTCATCTTTGGTTCATTGCTAGAACCACATATGAAGGCTTTGCATCAATTCCATTTAACGCCTGTTATTGGTTCTTTTAAAGAATTACAGGTCTTTTTAGAAGATCCAACCTTAGACTCTTTACCCTTTCACTTAAAAGTTGATACAGGGATGGGTAGGATTGGATTTCTTCAATCTGAGTTAACAGAAGTTTTTCGGTATATACAAGACAAAGAAGCCAAAAATAGATTGAAGGGAATCTGCACGCATTATGCAGATGCAAGTGATCTTTCATCTGACTATACCCAGTGGCAAAGCCAGAATTTCGAAGATGTTCGGAAAGAAATTCAAGGTTTTATCCCAGAAGAACCCTTATTGCACACCTGTAATAGTGCTGCATTTCTTCGATATCCACAATACCAGTACAATGCAATTCGACCAGGACTCTTACTGTATGGTATTAGTCCTTTTCCAAAGGATCAAGCAAATTGGAATCCGGTTCTATCAGTTTTGTCCTATGTTAGTGTCATCCGCACTCTTCCAAAAGATTCCTACATTAGTTACAACCGTACATATAAAACAAAACGACCTACAAAAATCGCTATTATCCCTATCGGGTATGCGGATGGAATTCCTCTGTCTTTGTCCAATCGTGGTTGGGTGTTATACAAAGGAAACAAGTACCCCATTGTTGGAAATGTTTGCATGAACCAGTTTGCTATTGATATTACATCGTGCGAAGATGCAAAAGTAGGTGATCAGGTTACAATTATCGGAAAAGAAGGGGAAGTAGAGATTACTGCACAAGATGTTGCTACTTGGGCAAATACGATACCTTACGAGATTATGTGTAACCTGTCTACTGCGATCCCAAGATTAGTTATTCTAGAATCAGACTAAGGATTTATCTTTAAAATAACCACCGGATAAGTCGAGGTATTCCCTCTCATATTTTTCGATTCTACCAAGAAATGATTTATTCCCTCTTTCAAAGAAACTGACACTGTAAATCGGCCATCGTTTTGAACTGGAATCTCTTTCTCAAAATGAAACATTTTATACCCGTCTGTTATCCCCGATATTTGTATTGAATCCTGCGCTGTAATAAGAGGATATGGATCCAATCGAATACTTGGGTACTTATCACTCAAGCGATAAGCTTCTACTCTGACGATGTGAGTTCCTACCAAAGACTGGATTTCGATGATACCAGTGTTTTTTCCATTTGCCATAAAGAGAGGATCTAGCTGAATATAGATGTAGCTTTCTGAGGAATGAATCTCAGTTGGATTACATTGTATCCACCTTGCTTGGGAGTATACTTTCAATCGAACATCATTGCCATGAGTTTCTTCGACATACAAGTATGAAGAAGGCTCATCCAGGACAGTAACGTTGTTAAATGTAAGAAGCGATGTGGAATAATACAGATTAATATCAGGGCTGTGGGAGGTTTTAAAGGGAAGATAAAAATCTCGATAAAGGTTTTGCTGATTAATTGATTTAAAAGAATCCTCTCCACCTTTTACTACAAGAACATATCCTGTATCAGGTTTAAGAAGACTGCGCGGGGATATAGTCAATGACTTTAAAGTGGCATTGTAAGACCACTCAGATTCGATAATTTCTCCTTCTTGATCTAAAAAGAAAAATTGATCAGATTGAAGAGTTTTAATGATGATTCCATCGTGAAACTGTATCTCAAACTGATGATCACGAGGAATGCTTTGTTCAAAAACTTTAGGAGTTGTATCGGTAATCATATGGGAATAAAGAGAGCAAAACTGTGAGTTATAAATTTCTTTGGTTGTTAAATTCTGAAAAATACAAAGGGTACTATAAAAATTCGAATCTACAGATTCACTCATCGGTAATGAAAATTGAAGATGATAGATTTTTTTTGGTTGGAGAATCATATGGAAACCATCAAAAGATGGAAAAACACTCTCCGCAACATAATCATGGACAGAATCATCTATTGTGACACCGCTCACCATTGTCAGTCCCATAAAATCACCTTCAATTTGACGGTGTGGAGAATGTAAAAATACATCAAAAAAGATTTGTTGATCTCGAACGGTGATGTTAGAATGCATTGCTAAGTCAGGAGATTCACTTAGCTCATTTTCAATAACCTTAGAAAATTTTTCCAACCAATCGTCTGAAACACCTGTTTGTTTAGTATCACCGTTTGCTATAACTGTGGGATACCCACTGACTCCATAAAAATAGATTCGATCTTTTATCGTGTCCATAGAAATCTCATCTTGGCAGTGATATCGAATGTTGGTGACTTTTTTTTCACCATATGCATCGCGCAAAGCTTCAAATAAATCATATGCTTTATAGCACCAACCACACCAGGTAGCAGTAAATATCTCAAAGGTGACATTTTTGTCGAATACAATCCAATTTGGATATTCTTCCATGGAATACTCGTGGACAATATCAGTACTTTGAGCACTGCTAGAGTAAAATCCTAGAGAACAGCAAAAAACAAAAATTAAAATTGGAATAAATATTCGTTTTTTCATAGTACTTTTTACCTTTCTATATAGTAGTATAATACACCTATGGAAAAAAAATTACAATCTCAAAAAATCTTTAATGTACAGCGGTTGTTTCGGTTTTTCATTCTTTTTCTACTCCTTTTCTCTTTATTGCATAACGCTGGGTGTTCATCCGGCTCTAACAAACAAACATTTTTCTCCAATAAAGATGTTACTTCAGAATTCGTGTTTTTTGCCGATCCAAACGGATATGGAATTCGATTGTTTACACCAACCACCGGAAACGTCCAAGCATTGACAAATGGAAATGATGATTTTCCTTACTACTCCAAACAACAACACCGTTTATTCTTTATACGATCTATCGAACAATACAGTTCAGTACCCGAAAAAACAAATCTAACTTACAAGATTTGTTCTATGCCCATAGATACAGGCAAAGTGGAAACTATGTCAAATTTAACCATTTATTCACCAAGAAAAGACAGAAAAGACCAGTTGTTTTTTGTTGAAAATGGTGAAAAAATAGTCATTTGTCCTATCCACGATAGTCCCTTTGTTGTTCGCACAGATACAGCACAGAAAATTCCAGAAGAAAACGCTCAAACCTACTACCAAACTATCAATCAATACGACTCAGAGCATCAACGAATATTTGGATTTGCCCATACAGATCCTTACCAGCCCTATTTCCAAAAACTAGACGTAGTGGAAAGTATCCAACCACAAAAAACCTTATTCTGGTGGAAGGAAGGGAATTCTATTCAAACTATTCAATCGATCAAAGGACCTGATAGTTACGATCATTGGTTTTTTGGTTTTTCCTGGTCCTCTGCTGGCAAAACATTATTTTTTAGTCAGGACTATAATTTACATATATGGAATGGCACCCAAACGAGTATCATTACTGAAGGTGTTCATCCATTTACCATTCAAGAGGAAATGTGCAATCAAGAAATATGTTCATTTCCCTTTTTCAAACTATATTCGTGGATTCAACTAGAAAATGAATCAGACTATATGTTTTCTGAAAACAATTACCTCTCCATCTACCGAGATGGGAATTTTCATATCCTCCAAAATCACGAATTTTTAGGTGGAAAAACAATCGAAAAAGATCCCTATTATCTGTTTGACCATCTTGTTTACCTGAATACATTGAAAAATCCGGAACATGTGTACATATTAGTTTCTTCAAAGAAGAATTCCCCCGTATCACCGGATTCCATTGCAAAAAGAAATGATCAGCCTGATCTCATCAAGATTTTTAACCTTCATGGTACCGAGGCTGAAGGAATGCTTGATCATACAATATTCTCCGCAAGCGGATACTGGGATCTCTCTATACAAATGGAGTATTTGGATTCTCCTGCGGGACTATATCCTGAAATTGTGCTTCAGTATTCTGCATCCAATTTTGAAGGCACCGAAAGAATGCAGGCAGCAGGAAGAGCCATCCAGTGGATTGATGTTTACACTTTTGATTCCAAAGAAAATGAATATGTACTTGCAAACCAAAAATACCCTGATATCTTTAAGCAGCTACTTCAGCAGCTTGAATCTATCTATGAGCTTGCAGTCCAATCAAAACGATCATATAACCCTGTTATGTGCGATGAAGATATGAGAATACTTGAGAAAAAAATTAAGGAAGCTCGTAATCTTTCCCGATTCTCCGAGAGTAAGAACTAGACTCTAAGGCTTCATAGGCCTCATATGGTTGTGAAAAGCATTCATTCTCTTTTTCACAATTTCTTGAGCCTTTTTCAGCATCACGCTTTCTTCAGAGCATGGTGTTTCTAGAGATGAACCTTTTTGAATAGAATTCTCGAGATTCCAAGAGGTATCTTTGTTTTCTCCAATTCCTTGCTGGTTTGGTGGAAATGCATCAATAGCCTGCTTCATCTCTTCTTCGGAAGAAAGAATGAGGTAGTCAATAATCTGATAATTACCCTCTCGATCGATGAAAGATATTATTTTAATCAAACAACCCACCGAAACATTTGTATCCATCATTAATACATGAGAAAAGTGATGTGGGATATGCAATACAATACGTCTGCCATCTTTAGAACCCAGTACCAATGTGTCATCACTCAGTGAAATTAAATACCCGACAAAAGAGATGGGCCGATCAGGGCGTAGTGGTTTGATCTCTAGAAAAAGCAGTTCATATCGATACTTAGAATAGTTGTACATGATTTTTGCTGCAATTGGACTACCAATCTGGATTTTTTCAAATAAAGTTAGATCCCCAACAACAAAGATTGGATATGGAAATTGCTCAACAAAAAAACTATGATTATCAAAATCAATTTGACGGATTCGTCCTTGCAATGCAAATCCTTCTCTTGGTATTGATCGATAGGAGGCTTGAAAGTCTCGTAAGAATTGCATGCATTGTTGGGGTGTAATTTTCGTATGACGAACTATAACTCCCCATTCCAAACGGTTTTTTCGCATACGTATCAAATCTTCTACAGGGATGTTGGCTTCTTTAGAAACCAATAGTAGAAATACAGCGTCAAGTGGTTGTACATTGTATATATAGCGAGTTTCTAGAAATTCAACTGGGTCGATCCCATATTTTTGCTCAAGTAACGAAGAAAGCATATAGGGTGCAATAGATTGATCATGAACCATAGAATTGGATTGATTTTTGAAGTCGTGGAGACTGCGGTTGAGTTTATAACTATTGTATACATCAATCAACGATCCTTTTTCACTTCCAAATACAGGGAAAAGAGAAGTTACAGAAATAATCAAAGCAAGTGCAATGGGTACTGCAATCCGGCGACTTAACGAAAAAGTTCTTTTTTTCTTTTTTTGGGACTCGACCTTCCTTATCACGGAAAGAAATATAGTGTCATCAATTGAGTGAGTGGGTGTAATAGATTCTAAGAATTCTTGGATGACCTTTTTATCTTGATCCATTAGACATCTTCCTTTGTTTCAATAATTTGCTTCAGTTTTTTTGTGGCTCGATGAATTCGAACTTTTGTATTTGTAACAGTAATTTTCAATGTTTTTGCAATTTCTTCTACGGTTAACTCCTGAAAATAGCGCATCATAATAACTTCACGATCCTTTGTGCTTAATTCTTCCATATACTGCTGAATTTGGTGAGTTTTTTCTTTGGTTTCGTGCTGTGGAGAAGGGATATTGTCAAGCACAAAGTCTTGATTTGTGTAAACTCGTCGGTTCTTTTTAATATGTGTTCTTGTTTCGTTGAGAATAATTCTAGATAACCAAGGATGAAAAGAACGTTCCATATCAAAAGATACAAAATTGGAAAACACTTTAATAAACACGTTCTCAACGATGTCATCTGCTTCATCTTGATTTTTAAGCATGTAATAAGCAGATCGAAAAACATAGTCTTTGTAATACTTAAAAACTTCAGCCTGGGCCATTCTATCACCATCTTTAGCAAGTTGTAGTATTTCCCTGTCGATTTCAGTCACGTTTAACCATCTTTCTATATGTATTACAAATTAACACGAGTTTTGTTACACTACTTTTACTATTTTTTGAAAGGAAGTACAATGAACCGATTCCTAGCAAACAGTATAGAGAAAATTGTATCAAAAGAAGGAAAAAAATTTCTGGATATGACCCGAGACTATGACTCATCCTTATTGCTATACCAAGAAGCTCAAAACCCTTCACTTTATGTGCACATTCCATTCTGTCAAAAACTCTGTCCGTATTGCTCTTTCAATCGTTATCCATATCAGGAAGAATTGGCCATCCAATACTTTAAGGCTTTGGGGCAAGAAGTACACTACTACAAAAACAAAGGTTTTGATTTCCATGAAGTATATTTTGGTGGAGGAACCCCAACAATCAACATACCATTGCTCAGAAATTTTATAGAAACTCTTCATACCCATTTTTCAATACAAGAAATTTCCATTGAAGCAAATCCAATTGATTTAACGGAAGAAACCATTCGAGAATTGCAACAAATGGGCATCAACAGATTATCTATCGGTGTACAAAGCTTTAAAAATGAACTACTAGTCGACATGGGGCGTCGTTCACATACATCAGAAGAAGCTATTCGCGCCATTGAAAGAGTAGGTGATCGATTCAACACTGTCAACATTGACTTCATTTTTAACTTTCCTAATCAAAAGCTTGAGGACTTCTATAACGATATACAAATCATGAAAAAAGTAGGGGTAAACCAGGCTACATTTTACCCATTGATGCCTTCTCCGCACAAACAAAGTGCTTTGGAAAGAAAATTCCACACTATTGACACCAAAAGAGAATTTTCTTTTTATCAAATGCTCCAAAACGAAATGAAAAGAGAATTTCAACCTTCAACATGTTGGTGTTTTTCAAAAGGAGACCAAAGAATTGATGAATACATTATTCACCATCCTGAATATGTAGGCTTAGGTGCAGGTTCTGTAGGATTTCTTCAAAACACTTTTTTTGTAAATACCTTTCATCCAAAGAAATACATTGAGCAGATTCAACAAAACGAAGTTTCAATTGTCATGCATAAAAAGGCTTCCAAAAAAGAAGCAGCTCGATATTTTATGCTTACACAGCTCTTTGGAATGAAATTGGATTCAAAAGAACTTACAAATCGGTATCAAAATGCTGTACTTCCCGAACTTCTTTTGCTACAAGCCAGTTCCATCATTAAAAAAAGAGGAGATCATTATGTAACAACAACAAAAGGTATGTATTATATTGGTCTCATGATGAAGCATTTTTTTATTGGATTAAATGGTTTACGTGAAATTTGCATCCAAAATCAGTTGTAAAAGTAGCAATTCTTCATTGCTAAAACATAATGATTCAGTAGAATTAAAGAATACTTTACCGTAGGGGGTAGTTTGATGAAAAAAATCATCTCTATTGTTGTTATGCTAATTATGGTTCTTGGTCTTAGTTTTTCTATGACCAGCTGTACTGATAATTCCTCTGACAATGGTGGTCAAGTTATCAGTGACGGAGGCAGCGGAGGTGGTATTATATCTCCGGAAGAAGCCCGAGATGCTGGTGATTGGACATTACCAATCGTTGCTAATCCAAATCCTGAATTAGGAATTGAAGCAGAAGTTAAACTGCAAGAATTGATCGATAATCCTGATGTCAAACTAATTTTGGTTGATTTTTGGGCCACTTGGTGTGAACCTTGCAAAGAAGAAATGCCCTATCTAGAAGAAATATACCAAGAATACAAAGATCAAGGTTTGGAATGCCTGGTTATTACCATTGACTCCAGTAAGGCCCTTGAGCCACAAATCCTGAAAGATGTTGAACATTTAGGTGTTACCTACCCTATTCCTTGGGATTTGGATTCAGCAGTTAAAAACTCATATGGAATTCAAGCCATTCCCGTTACCTATCTCATCGACAAAAATGGCAAAATTCGCTATGAGCACTCTGGATTCACATTGGCACTCATGGACCATCTATGGGAAGCAGTTGAGGAATTAATCAACGAGTAATGAAGATTATCTCAGGAAAAAGGCGCGGGAAAACACTTGCTTCTCCCGCGCATCTTCCTTTACGACCAACATCAAATAAAGTTCGAGAAGCTCTATTCAATATACTTCGATTAGAGATTCCGGGCTGTTTTTTTTTGGATTTATTTGCAGGAACAGGGGCAATTGGGATCAATGCTCTTAGTGAAGGAGCAGAAAAAGTAGTATTTGTTGAAAAAAATGCCACTTGCGCTAGAACAATCCTAAAAAATCTAACCAACGCTGATTTTGCAAGTGACGCTTATATGTTGTTTCGCGAAACAGCAGAATATTTTCTTACCCATCGAAAAATTGATCAATTTCAGTTTATTTTTTTAGATCCTCCCTATAATTATTCTACAGATCAATACCTATTTCTTCTGCAGAAAATTGAAAAAAAAATGAATCCGCAATGTGTCATCATTCTGGAACATATAAAAAAAAGCGAGATTCAAGCCATTTCCAAAGCGCTTGAGTTAGATTGCGAGGAACGAACGTATGGAAGAACCAAACTGTCCATCCTTGGAAAAATGCAACAATAAACATGCAGTTTACCCTGGGAGTTTCGATCCCTTAACATATGGGCATATTGACATTATTCAACGTTCCCTTGGTTACTTTCAAAACCTGACTATTCTCATTGCAGAGAATAGGAAAAAAACTCCCTTCCTGCAATTGGAAGAAAGAGAAAATCTGGTCAAAACATATTTCCATAACAATCCGCGAATTCATGTTACCACTTGGCAAGGTCTTTTGATCGATTACATGAAAGAACACCAAATCCCTGTATGCATACGTGGCCTACGAGTTCTTTCTGATTTTGAAAATGAATTTCAGATGGCCATTACAAACAAGCAACTGTTTTCGGAGTTTGAAGTGATTTTCTTTATGAGCAGCATGCAACACGCCAATTTAAGTTCTTCCATGGTGAAAGAGATGATCCATTTTCATGGAGATATTCGACTGTTTGTACCCGACATTGTTGCTCAGTACCTAGAAAAAAGGAGATAAAATGAGCATTATCGAGTCTTTGGATCAACTTCTATCCATTTTAGAAAATGCAAAAAGTGTTCCACTTACCGGAACAGTTATTGTTAACAAAGAAATCGTAGAAGATATTATTGAAAAAATTCGCTGTAATTATCCCCATGAAATCCAAAAAGGACAGAGCATTCTTCTTGAACGGTCTGAAATATTAGAATCTGCAAGAATAGAGGCTGCTCAAATAGTGGAAGATACAAAACATCGACAAAAAGATTTGGTGAACAAAGAAGAAATTGTTCAACTAGCAAACCATAAAGCACAAGAATTGAAGGAAAAAACGAAAAAAGAATGCATCAAACTCTTGCAGGACTTACATAAATCTTTCAGGAGTTTGATAAAACAACAAGAAGAAGAACAGACAAAACGCCGAGAGTACATTCAACAGTCTTATCAAGCCATACTTCATCAAATGGAACAATTCAAAATAGATCATATTGATCAGCTTTAAACCATGAAACTTTTCCTTATATGCATCCTTGTTTTTCAAAGTGTTGCTCCAGGTAGAACCGATACTAGCTCTTTCCAATATCTTTCAAGTACCAGTTATCCTCCAACTCTATACGAGTTTGCATGCTCCCAAGCATCTCCTCAAAGATCTCTGGATACGATTGAAACCCTATCTTCTCCAGTCTTTACTGGAAGACAATCTGGAACCCAAGGGTGCGAATTAGCTGCAGAATGGATTTCACAGTACATGGAAGATTTGTACTTGGAACCTTGTCAAATCGATGATTCAGGAAGCTACTATCAAACATTCTCTGTTCCACTGTTACAAGTTCTGGATTCGACCAAATGCACTTTTTATGGGGAAGACAATATTGAATTTGAATACCGCAATGAATTTTACCCTTTTATCAAAAGTGATTCAGGATCCTACAAATCGGAACCAATATTTGTTGGATATGGCATCATTACTCCAGAGTACAGCGACTATCATAATGTTGATGTCCGAGATAAAATGGTTATTGTTCTAAGTGGCTCTCCATCCTTTCTCCAACCCTCCGATTATATCGACATTGCCGATATTCAAAGAAAATTTACCACTGCAAAAAAACAGGGTGCCAAATCAGTTTTGATAATTGATCAAAACGCAGATTCCACAATAAGAAACTGGAATCGAAAAGAAGTCTGGGATCCAGGGATTATCCCTGATATCCTGTGCTGCTTTCTTTCTTCTAGCGCAGGAGAAAAAATATTAAATACCCAATCATTATCAATTGATTCTGTCATCCAAAAAATCGAATCATCAAAACAATCATACACTTTTTCAATGCAAGAAAAAATCGAATTAACCATCTCTATATCAAAGCAAATGAAACCCACCTCGAATGTCATCGGTTATATACCTGCTCGAAAACCCACAACAAAATCTTTTCTTTTTACAGCTCACTATGATCATCTAGGTCAAGACTTTGTAAATGCAGAAATTTTTGCTGGTGCCAATGACAATGCCTCTGGGGTCTCCGTAATTTTGGAAGTTGCCAGGGTTCTTCAACAGTTTCATACATCTGCAGATTATCATATTGTATTTATAGCATTCAGCGGTGAAGAAGAAGGATTGCTTGGGTCAAAATGGTATGTCGATCATCCAATGTTTCCCCTTAATGACATTGTTGGAGTCATCAATCTAGACATGGTAGGAGTTGGAGATAGTGAAATTATAGCTGGTACAGACCCAGATTTATTTCCAGAATTGGGTCAAGCTATTCGTTTTTCTGCAAACCAATTTGGCATACCAATCCAGTTTCATCGAGGAAGTCTTTGGGGTGGTTCAGACCAGTATTTCTTTTACCAGAATAATGTCCCTTGTGTATTTTTCTGGAGGAGTGGCTTGTATGTTTGGGAAACGTATCATACACCTCAAGATGTTCCTGAGTTGATTCAGCTAGAAAATTTGAAAGAAAGCTTACAATTATGCATCTATACTGTACTTCTTGTCACAGATGCTTCACTTTCCATATCCCCAATCCCTTTACTTTCTCAACAATTTGATTATCAATTTGAAGCATGAAAAAAAAGAATGGATATGTAATTCGATCAATACAGCATAGAAAAAAACAACAAAATAGGGTTTTTGTTGTTATAGTTGTTGGTTTGCTCATTGCTCTTGGATACTTTTTTTATCTCCATCGCTTTGATGTAAAAATATCGAATGCAAAACTATACTTTTTTGACGCTGAAAAGACAGAACTCGTCCCAATAAGTCGAAAGATTAACCTAACAGGTCATACCGAAAAAATTGTTAAAATACTTATTGAAGAGCTCTCAAAACCACCAAAAGAGGGTAATTTTCAATCCTTTATACCCGTTCATGGTTCCGTTGCAAGCGTGAACCTGAATGAGGGTATTTGTCATATAGTCGTAGAAGAAGACATGATATCAAAATCTATCTCATCCGTTTCTCAAGAGGCAGCTGCTGTATACTGCATCGTGAATACATTAACAGAACTTGATTCAATTCAAAAAGTACGCATTACTGTCCAAGGGAAAAAAGATCCTACTTTCAAGCAGTATATTTCTTTAGAAGAACCACTAATACGTCTTTCGGGACAACTACCGAAAGGACAATATGTTCGGCTCTATTCATACAATGTATCACTCGATAACCTTGTGGTAAGAAGAATTGAAATTCCTGCCTCTGACAAGATTGAAGAAACCGTATCAAGCATTGTCCATCAATTCATCATTCAAAGCAATAAGAAAGAGGAGATTACCAGCTTTTTTCCAGAAGATGTCACGATCAACAATATTCTTATCGAAGATGGAACTCTTTTTATTGATCTTTCTCCCGAATTTCAGAGATTTCATTATGGAGCCACCGAGGAAATGGCTCTGGTGAATGCTATAACTCTTTCTCTAACGGAGCTACCACAAATTCAGCAAGTCCAGATTCAAATCAATGGAAGTATTATTGATACTATTGGTGGTCATTCATTATCAATCGCTCCATACAAACGATGGTATGGCTACCAGAGAGAATCTTCTACCATTCTTTACTTCGTGTATAAAAAAGATCAAAATCATTATTTAGTACCTACATTTCGAAATCAGGATACTCAGAAGCAACTATCCCCCGAAGAAATACTGAAAGAACTTCTTAAAGGTCCATCATCTGAAGAAAGAGAGATGGGTATTGTTAGCGATATACCTTCAGGAACAAAACTGATAACTGCAACCCCAGGAGAAGAAAATAGCTTAACGATCAATTTAGAAATGGAAATGAGTGAATTTTTAAATGCTCAACAAGAAGAGAATTTCTTAGAACAGCTGATCTTAACACTTTCTGAAAACACAAGTTTTCGTTTGTTTCATTTATACTTCCAGGGAGAAGCACTAGAGTCTCTTCCATTTGGAACAGAAATCAATAATCCACTTCGGCGGGAGATCGAATGAAAAGAAATTTTCAAACTAGACTTTTTTGGACATGCATTCTATTGGTTCCACTTTGCATCGGTTGCATTCTTTCCTTGCCTTCTTGTTCTTACCTCAATCACCATTATCACTACAAATTAGTAAAATCTGAAAACATGGATAGTCCTCATTTTCAATCCATTGCATCTATACCCTACGTATTGGAAGATCAAAAAGTTTTTTTGCATGCAGCTGTTATTAGGGATATGATTGATGAAAACGAAACTTCACAACTCTTGATATTCCAAACCGATTCATCTGGTCAGATTCTACAATCTCGTGTATTATTACCACCTGAGAATATCATACTCAACCAAGATCTTCTTGGATGGTTTCAATCCTCCCATAACACCTACTTATTCTTCGAAACATCATCCATTGATAAAGATCCAAGGTACAACATCCATTTTCTACCCTTCCAGATTCAGCTTTTTAATGAAACACCCAACATTGATGTTGTCTCGTTTTCTAGTCCTTCAATAACAATGCAAAACTATTGCAGCATTGCAAACCACTTCTTTCTAGCAGGGTCCTATGCAAGTTCAAGTCAAACGAATTCATATGGTCTCATAGTTGACTTTGTTGAAAACACACCCGGAAAGATTGAAATCTCTACCACCTCGCTCATGCAAATTCCAACAAATACAAAAAGAATGCACGCCACAACAGCAATATCTAGTATTATTCCAAACAACTCATCAGAAGAAGATGATTATTCTGTACATTTTTTAACTCAGAATAGTTATGTAGGAACACTCTACCCAGGTAAAAATGTAAAAAACTGCTATTCGATCCCTGGTTTCTATCCTTCCTTTCAAAACAAAATGTACGCCCACGGAGAAACTATTATTGTAGAAAACCATCCTCAATCTTCTTATGATGCAGATCTTATTCAAGTGCTTTTAAATGGTAAAACAAATCACATCCATGTTTTTAACCAATATCCAAATCTTTCCTACAATTGGATTGCTAAAAAAAGCATGCATGATGCTAGTCAGGGAATGATTGCTCTGGGTTTCTTAGACAATAAAGATCTTTTTCTGGTTGGTGACCTGGATAAAAGTTTATCTACTGTGCAGGGGTGGCAACCACAGAACCATTATCAACTGACTCCAAATCCTTCTGTATATAGTAACTCATCGAACGTTTTGATATCAAGCCTTTTCTCTCAGTTAAAAGGAGGGGTTTCCGAATCATCCCTGTTAAAACCTGACACCCCTTATATTGAATTTCTGCAGAATCCTTGGAAGGTATCTAGATGGCGTCCAGCCCTTGAGAAAATGAAAAGAAATGAGATTCCTGATCCCGAAAAAACTCACATTTATTACAATGATCAGCAAAACAATACTTTGGATTTAAAGAAAGAACAGAGAGAAGTCACTTTTGTGAAACCGTTTCATGTTTCAGATATGACTGGAAAAGTGTTCAAGCAAGAAAAAATGACGTTTACGCTCCATGATTTCTTCCGCTTGTCAGGTATGAAAGCTGTGCCCTAGTTATTCTGGGGAAAAGAACAAAAAATAGATTTGTCAGATACAGAGGTATTTCTGTAGTTCAAAAAGCCTTTCATCAATAGGCTTTACATGACTGGCGACATCTTCCATCGGTATGGATACTATTTGGTTATCCTGGATTCCAACAACTAAACCGAATTTTTTCTCGTCGATGCATTCAACTGCCTTCACTCCAAAATTTGTTGCTAAAAAGCGATCTTGAAATGTTGGATTACCTCCGCGTTGAAGATATCCCAATACACTAATGCTTGCATGGATACCGGAAACAAGTCCCAATGCATCTGCAAATTTCTCGGCTTTTGCAGAACCTTCTGCTAGAACTACAATAAAATGTTTTTTCCCCAATTCAAAATTCTTACGAATTCGTTCAGAGATATGGTTGATATCAAAAGGTCTTTCTGGAATTACAATACAGTCAGCACCAACTGAAATACCACAATTTAAAGCTAGAATTCCACGATCTCGTCCCATCACTTCAACTACGAATACACGCTGATGACTAGTTGCTGTATCACGAATTTTGTCAATAGCTCCAACAGCATTATTAAGAGCGGTGTCAAAGCCAATTGTGCTATGCGTACCATACACATCGTTGTCGATGGTAGATGCCACTCCAACTACAGGAAAACCTTTTTTGTGAAGTGCAAAAGAACCCCTTTGGGTTCCATTTCCACCAATAATCACAAGGGCATCAATACGGTTTTTTTCAAGAGAATCCAAAGCTCTTTGGATACCTTCTTCTGTATGAAAATCAGGTGCTCGAGCAGTAAGAAGAATGGTTCCTCCCAGTGAAAGTATGCTGCCTACATCTCGTGAACAAAGCTGTTCGATTTCACCGGTCATCAAACCTGCATAGCCCTTTTTCACACCCATTACTTCGTATCCCTTGTATATGGCTGTCCTGGTAACTGCTCGTATAGCAGCATTCATACCAGGAGCATCGCCACCAGAAGTTAAAACTGCTATTCTCATATTCCACCTTCTTGAAAACACTTCATCATCGAATGGTAAAACTTGGGTGTATATTTGATAAAATCAACAAGATCATCCCTATTAGAAGTATACTCCATATCAATGACAGTGTAAATTTGAACAACATATTCTTCACCTCTTCGATTACACTGATCAAAATATTCTTCCACGGGTATCTTTGTGTACTTTTGACCATAGGTTGCAATTCGAATCGCCTCTACCATTTGATTGCAAAAAGGATCACTGGTTTGAAGAGCAATATCTTGCAATTGCAAATCGAAATACTGCAGAGCATGTAAAAAGAGATGTTCAGGAGCATTCTCTGAAAGTAACTCCACAAAAACTTCTTGCGATCCAAACTGCAAATATCCATTCTGGACATTCGTCAAGGAAATAATCAGGAATAGGTCATTCAGTCTAGTTTGTAAATCCCTTACGACATATACATTCATTGCATACAGTCGGGTTGGGCAAAGAATGATATGAACTGTTTTGTAATTGTATCCAAAGAAATCGTATGTATTCTGTAATTCATTTTGGACTAGTTCTTTGTATTGGAAAGTATTGACAATTTGTGCGTAAGCATCTTTCATATGAATGAGATAGGAAGAAAAGTTGGAAACACTTGCAAAATCTTGGAGTGCTTTTTCCAGTTGAAGAATAATTTGTTGATCTTCAATTGTTAAATTCAAAGAAGATACACTTTTTTCCCAGGGTTCATTACGAAGTAATAGTTGGTACACATACGGAAGTAAATCGTCTTTTTCTAAAGTAGTGTAGAGCTGGACAGCTTCATGATTCTTCCACTTTGAAAATTGCTGTTTTGCTTGATACAGAAAAACACTGGTTAAAAATTGGCAATTGGAGTATTCATCTACTTTTGATAAAAAGGCAACTACATGAAATAGCTCAATAGAATTGTGTGCATATACCGTAACGGTTGGGCTGTTTTTCTCGTGAGAGAATATGTATCCTTTATGTCCTGGAACAACTAAACTAACCAACAATAGCAACACAATGATGTTTTTCTTCAAATCGAACACTCCAAAATTATATGTTTACTTAATAGTAGCAGATTACACCAAAAAAAATGTTACAATACATCGTAAGAAATGCAAAAGGATAACAAAACAAACAAAAACCCGAAATGGGATGAGTTAATTCAAAGCGTACGTACATTTCCCAACTCACCAGGGGTGTACATCATGCGTAATGAAAACGAAGATGTCCTGTACGTTGGAAAAGCAACATCATTAAAAAAACGTGTTAGCTCTTATTTTTACAATCAAAAAAAGAATAAGAGAATTCGTCAATTAATGAACAACGTTTTCTCTATTGAATACATTGCCACAAAATCTCCGTATGAGGCATTAATACTGGAATGTAACTTCATCAAACGTCTTTTACCTGAATTTAATCGTGCATTAAAAGATGCAAAGGGATACCAGTATTTAACCTTCACAAATCATCCTTTTCCTTCTTTTTTAAAAGTAATGAGAATGCAAAAGGATGACGGTATTTACTTCGGTCCTTTTACAAGTTCAAAAAAAGCTACATATCTTCATCGTTTGATTTTGTCCACATTCAATCTGCGAAACTGTAAAAAGAATTTAACGAAAAAAGAAAACAAGCCCTGTCTTCGATACTACATGAACCAATGTCCCGGGTGTTGCACCGGACAGATCTCCCAAAATGAGTATCAAAAGCAGGTTCAATATGCTATCCAATTTCTCAAAAATGATGTTCATGCAGTTCAGGCAAAATTAACAGAAAACATGACATTAGCTGCGAAAGAACAAAAATACGAGTACGCTGCTCTTCTTCGGGATCAAATACAATCTATCAGTGCTATTCAGGAAAGACAGAGAGTAATCACCAAACCGGATTTCGATGGAGATTTACTCGCCATTTATTCATTTCAAGACAAAGCGGTCATTGATTTAATGAAAGTTCGAGAAGGAAAGGTGATCTATGAAGATCACTTTTACTACTATCAAACATTCGGTGAAGAAGAAGAGGGAATTCTACAGAGCTTTCTGCTCCAATACTATTTGGATCTCAGTTTCTTTCCTCCACCTAAAGATATTCTAGTCAGTACTGAGTGTCCTGATCTGCTAGAAATACAACAACAGATTAAAACGAAATTTCCACAATCTTCTTTTCAGATTAAACACCCTAAAAGGGGATCAAAAAAACAACTGATTGATTTTTGTCTTGATAACGCAAAGAAACATTTCCAAACTAAATTTCCTCATTATTTCGATCAACTGAATCCCCTTTTAATTGAGATTCAGAACATGTTTCAGCTACCTTCCATACCATACCGTATTGAAGGATACGACATATCTCATATGCAGGGCGAAAATACTGTAGGTTCCATGGTTGTTTTCATCAATGGAAAACCAGCAAAAAAATACTACCGATACTTCAAGATTCGCTTAGCTTCTTTGCCAGATGACACGGGCTCCCTCCGTGAAGTGATTCAAAGAAGAATACAGCATGATGATGAAGATTTTGGGACACTGCCCGATCTTTTTTTGATTGATGGTGGGTTGGGACAACTCCATGCAGTATCGAATGTTCTTCAGGAGAATCAAATTGAATTACCTGTACTCTCTTTGGCAAAAAGAGAAGAATTGATTTTTACAGAGAAGGGGTCTAATCCAGTTCGACTAGATCAAGAAAGCTCTGCAATACTAAAGCTGTTTCAGCAAATTCGTGATGAATCTCATCGTTTTGCCAAGAAACAATATCAATTGCAACACTCAAAAAGTACTCTAAAAGAGTAGTTACAATATGATTTCAAGAGGTAAGATATTTTGAAATGCTCCCTGTAAGATTTGATCTCCCATGATCTCCATTTCAGAATGAATGGATCGATCAACAAGAACGGGTTGGAAATGTGGAGCAATAATCTCATAAATCTTTTTAGCGGTAGAGCCCATTTTACTACGATCCCGAAATTCTAAGCACTGAAAAGCGGTAAGGAGTTCAATTCCTATGATGCGAGAAGTATTCCAGACTATTTCGTGGAGTTTCATACAAGCATTTGGTGCCATACTCACAAAATCCTCCTGATTTGCTGATACCGGTATGGATGTTGCTGTAGCAGGATATACCAGAGTTTTATTCTGAGAGACTAAAGATGCATCTGTATACTGAACAATCATAAAGCCTGAATTCAAGCCTGGTTCTTTTGCTGCAAAAGCAGGTATTCCACAGCTTAGATTGGGATCCAGCAATTGATTCACACGGTGTTGAGAAATTTCACCAACAGTCTGCAATGCTATAGCCAAATAGTCTGCAAATAATGCAATAGGCTGAGCATGGAAGTTTCCTCCCGATATTACCTGGTCTTCTTTAACAAACAATAATGGATTGTCAGTAGCGGAATTCATTTCCGCATGATTTACACCTATACAATATCGTATTGTATCCAGAACCGGTCCAATCACTTGAGGAATACATCGAAATGAATATGGATCTTGAACCCGAGAAGAAGAATCTATCAAATGCGAATCTTGAAGGGATGCTTCTAGAATTTTTCCTGCAAGTTGTTGTCCTTGATGGGGTTTTTGTTGGTGTAGCAAAGATGAAAAAGCTGGTTTGCAACCGCAAAAGGCCTCCAAAGATAAAACTATAGAGCAAAAGGCACTGTCCATCAAATGAAGAACATTCATCAGGCTAATGGACAACATTGCACAACTCATTGATGTTCCATTGATAAGAGCTAAACCTTCTTTAGGTTCGAGAGTGATGGGTCTTAGACCATGATCTCTTAAAACAAATCGAGAAGGAATCCTTTCATCATTCTGAAAGCATTCACCTTCTCCCAGCAAAACTAATGCCAAATGAGCTAAAGGGGCTAAATCTCCGCTTGCCCCAAGTGAACCTTTAGCAGGAATAAAGGGTACAATTTCATGATTCAATAAATCAATCAATGCATCAATAACTTCTTTACGAACACCTGAGCATCCAACCAGGAGAGAGTTTACACGAATAAGAATGGTAGCACGAACAATTTCTTCAGGGAGTGGTTTACCTACACCGACTGCATGGCTTCGCAGTAAATTCACTTGAAGATGCGTTGCCTGAGATTCATTGATAGTTGTATTTGATAGCTTTCCAAAGCCCGTGTTGATACCATACACAACTTGCTTGTTTTCAAGAATTCTACTTACATAATCTCTGGATTCTTGAAGTCTGGGTATTGCATCAGGATGGATGCCTACTTTTTCCTTCTTGTATGCAACAGACCGTATCGCATCCAATGACAACGAGTGGCCATCTAATAAAATACTCACCGGTCCCTCCTACGAAGCTGGGGAAACAATAGTACATCGCGTATGGATTCGCATCCTGTAAGAATCATCACGATACGGTCGATACCAAAACCCAGCCCTCCTGTAGGTGGTAGTCCAAATTTTAAAGCCTCGATATAGGAACGATCAAAAGTATGTGCTTCTTCGTCACCGTGTTGTCTTGCATCACTTTGGGCTAAAAATCTTTCTTGTTGATCAACAGGATCATTAAGCTCAGTGAATGCATTTCCCACTTCCAAAGAACCCATGATTAACTGAAAACGTTCTACCCATTGCGAATCTTGTGATGTTTTCTTTGCTAAAGGAGAAAGTGGTAGTGGGTACTCATACAAGAAAGTTGGATCCGTTAAATTTGGTTCCACTTTCTTTTTTAACACTTCATCAACAATATTGGCCCAGCTCATATGCTTATCAACATGGATTTTCTCGTTACGTAGGTACTCTTTTGCGTATTGTTCATCCTGCAATTTGTGAATATCAACATGAGCATAACAATCAAATGCTTCTGCTAGTTTCATTCGTTTGAAAGGAGCAGAGAGATGAATGGTCTTCCCGCGATACTCTATGACATCTTTGTGTAAAACATGATCACGTATTCCTATAAGAAGCTTTTCGGCAATATCCATCATGGTTTCATAATTGCCATAGGCTTCGTACAATTCCATCAGAGTAAACTCAGGATTATGATTGATGGATATACCTTCATTTCGATATGCTTTACCGATTTCAAAAACTTTATCGAATCCCCCTATAATCAAGCGCTTCAAATACAATTCCGGGGCTATTCGAAGGTAAAAGTCTTGATCAAGAGCGTTGTGATGGGTCATAAAAGGTTTGGCTAAAGCACCTCCATAAATTTCTTGGAGAGTAGGAGTTTCAACTTCCATGTACCCTTCTTGATGTAATGTTTCACGAATGGATCGGAGAATATCGGAACGCATACGAAATGTATTACGGACGTCTTCGTTCATGATCAGGTCTAAATATCTTTGTCGATAACGAACTTCAATATTTTCAATTCCGTGAAACTTTTCTGGGAGAGGAGATAATGCTTTGGATAACAATTCACATTTTGAGACACTAACAGTAGTCTCGCCAGTGTGGGTTTTAAAAACCTCCCCTGTAACGCCGATAATATCACCTACATTAATTCTTTTCTTTACGAGTTGAAATGTAGCTTCATCAAGATTATCTTTGCGGAAATAAATCTGAATTTTCGTTCCACCTGATAAAAGATGAGCAAAGCCAGCTTTACCGTGGAGCCTTTTAGTAACAACTCTTCCAGCAATAGTAACAGTTTGATTTTCAAGTGTTGAGAAATTTGATAGAACATCTACTGCTTGGTGAGTAGGAAAATACTTTAAAGGATAAGGATCTGTCCCTTCTTCGCGTAATTCTTGTAGAAGAGCAAGTGTTTCGGTATCAAATAGATTCTGATCTGACATTAAGACTCCTTTTTCCGTATCTCCACTAATCGATATCGTACTGCTCCTATAGGGAGTACAACTCGAATCACATTCCCTACTTGATGACCAAGTAAGGCACTTCCTAATGGAGAAAGATTTGATATTGCATTTGTAAAGGGATCTGCTTCTAAAACAGATACGATTTTGAAGGTTTGTTTTTCTTTTGATTCAATACTCTCTATGACAACGCTGTGGCCCATACGAACTGTTTCGCTATTGTCATCGTTATTGTCTTCATCTACAATGATGGATTTACGAAGCATATTTTCAAGTTCAGAAATGCGGATTTCAACTACTGCCTGTTCTCTTTTGGCATCTTCATATTCGGAGTTTTCACTTAAATCTCCCAATGCTCGGGCTTGTCGAATCCTTTCAGATATCTCTGCCCTTTTGACGGTTTTAAGTTCCTTTAACTCGCTTTTTAGGATTTCGAGACCTCGTTTGGTTAACTTAAAACCGTCACTTTCTTTTTCCTTATACCCAGATGAAATATCAACCGTAGAAGTTTTACTGGCTTTGGGTACAGTTTTGGTGTCGGTAGAAGTTTTTGTTTTTTTTGCAGTAGATTTAGATTCTGTTGGTTTTTTTTCAGCAGTAGTAGGTGTTTTTTCTTCTAGTTTTTCTTCTTTTTTAACTTTTGTGCTTTTAGGAGCACATTTGGTAGTCTTTTTCTTCGAAGTAGAAGTGCTTTTCTTTTTCGATGCTTTTTTGGCAATCGTCTTTTTTTCTTCTTTTTCTGTCATTAGACATCTCCTTCATCAGATAATTTGATAATTCTTGGTTGAATAGGATATTGTTGAAACAAGTCCATAAAATCTTCAATAGGAATTTGATCAGGGGATTTTTGAAAATGAGCACAAACACAAGCCTCTAAAACATTCGTTCCAAACGAACGACCCTGAAATTCAGGAGTCACGGAGATCACATATCGCACACCTCGATCTTTCAAGATGTTAATTTCTTCTTCCGTTAATGTATTAGTAATAATGGTTTTGCCTTCCATAGAATCAGGAAGATGCTTATAGATCAAATGAAAATCTCCCGCAATAATATCTGCACTATCATAGGCTTTTTTGTATTTTGGTACAATGATATCTTGATCTTTAACGGGATATAGCCATTGAAAGGGTACTTTTACTAATATGGGCCAAGCTACATAAGCAATAAAATTCATCCATTTCTCGCTATCCATAGCATCGTTCCCAATTCCAAGTCCGAAAGCAACATCACCCCAGCGAACATGAAAGCCTTCTTTCTGAAATGCTTTATATAGAAAATAGCGGGAAGTGGCAGAAGGTATCATGACAACTTGGTCAGGATGAATGATTCCTTGCTCAACAAGAGTATGGACACTCATAGCTTCTAGAGTGCTTTTTACTTTTGAACCATCTGCAACTGGAGTTTGCTTGACATTTCGAATAACAGCAGAGGCATCTTTAAAACGGTATGTTTTATGTCCATAATGAACCCATAAATCAAAACCTCCCATACCAAATGCATCTACTTTTCCATCATATGACTCATATAGTTCTTTAAGTTTCTTTTTATCACCATCGGTGCCAATTCTTTGAACTTGGAAATCTTCACCAAACAAAGAAACATCTGCAACATGGTCTCTTCGAGAAGATCCCATGCTTAAACTCAATACTTTTTTCATGATGTACCTATATTTCTAATGAATCTCGCACGATAATTATACATGAAAAAAAGTGCTTTGATAATTCCTGAGAATTCGAAAAAGTGACTCACTGTCTTTTGCTTTGTTTACTTGATCTCGAACAGATCCTGACTTGGGTAATCCTCGTAAATAATCATGAATCGGTCTGCGCATTTCACGAATTGCTTGATTTTCTCCTTTTAGTGAAATTTCAAGCTGAATATGCTCCTGTAAGGTATCAAATATCAATGCAGAAGAAGGCTTTCTGTAATCTACGATTCTAGGGTCTTCGCCATTGTAAATATCTAGAACATCTTGAAAAAACCATGGTTTTCCCAAACAAGCTCTTCCTATCATAACAGCATCCGCTTTGGTATATGATAGAATCTCCAGAACATCGCTGGGTTTTTTTATGCCCCCATTTGCACAAACTGGGATCGTGACCATTTCTTTTGTTCTTGCAATCTCATCCCAATCCCTGCTACCTTTGGAGTTTTGTTTCACGGTTGCTCCATGAATTGCAATAGCAGCAATTCCCTCCTGTTCTGCAATCTTGGCGACAGAAGATGCAATTGGTTGATTAGGGCGGTACCCTACTCTGGTTTTGACAGTAACAGGTATAGAAACTGCATTCACAATAGTTCGGAACAGTAAAGGAAGTTGTGAAAGATCGGACAACAATTCTCCTCCACTACCGCTTCTGGCTATTTTCGGAGCAGGACAACCCATATTAATATCGATCATATCATAGCCAAGTTCTTCTCCCATTTTTGCAGCTTGAGCCATTTTTTCGGGATAAGCACCAAAAATCTGAAGGGCAACGGGGTGCTCTTCTGGGTAAAATCGAAGCATGTCAATAGTTTTTTGGTTTTGGAAGCACATCCCTAAGCTGGTAATCAATTCTGTAATCACCAACCCTGCTCCAAAACGTCTGCAGATTTTTCGAAAAGGGGCATCGGTATACCCCGCCATTGGTGCTAAAACAAGATTATTTTGGAAGGAGAGGTTGCGTATCTTCCACGTTTTTTTCATAAATCGATAGTAATCCTTTCAGGTTTAAAATTGGATCAATGATGTCAATTTCAGGAACGCCTTGAGCAATATCTCTGCATAATCCCCCGCAACCAATTACATAGGCAGGTGAATCTGGTATTTCTTTTTGAAATCCTTCTATCATTGTTCGAACCAAGCCTTGGAAACCATAAAAAATCCCAGATTGAAGAGACTCTTTTGTGTTCCGTCCTATATAACTTCTTGGCTTTTTAATCTCAATACGAGGTAATTTTGCTGTATTCATGAAAAGAGATTCTGCAGATCGAATCATTCCAGGAGATATGGCGACACCAAGAAGTTCTTTTTTTGATGATATGGCTGAAAACACAGTAGCAGTACCAAAACTAATCACAATAGCGGGTAGTCGACCTAAAAAAACAGCTCCAGCAGCACCTGCGATAATATCTGCACCTACTTCTTTAGGATTCTCAGCCAGAATTACTATCCCCGTTTTTACTCCAGGTTGTATAAACAAGGGTTGGATATGGAAATATCGTTGCGCTAATGATTCAAAGATTGGGTTCAGTGGTGGAACCACCGAACATATGACGATATCTTTAACAGATGAAATCGTGAATCCGGATCGCATACAAAACATCTCTAACAGGAGAATGTATTCGTCAGAAGTTTTTCCCCGATCTGTTGCAATTTTAAAAAAATGAGTGATGGTCCGCTTCTTTGCAAAACCAAATTTAATATTCGTGTTGCCTACATCAATTGTCAAAACCATTGCAAAATCCAATCCAATGAAAGTTGCGAATTATTCATCATAAAGCAATCTTCTTTCTTGGTTATTTTCCTAGATACGGTATAGTAAAAATATATTTTAACGGATACAAAGCAGCAACAACAGCAGAACAAATAAAAGCAGCAGCTACTGCTTCAATAGAAGCTGGAATGATGCTTGCATAAACAACTGCTAAATTTGCTTCAATTGATTCACCAAACAATCGAAAAATTGTAGCCAAACCTAAAGTAAATACAGTATTTGTGAGAGATCCTGCTACAGCAGCAACAGAAGAGGGGAAGATAGTGTGTTGAACTCCAGTTTTTTGTTTGTTACGAGCCGAGAAAGCAACAAGTCCTATAAAGACATAATAGGCCACAACTCCAATAAACATTTTTGCGGGAACCACGATCCAAAATGGAAATCCAAGCATAGATGTAAAAATACCAAATATAACACCACAAATTAATGCAATATCGGGGCCAAATAAAATGCCCGCTAAAATAACGGGAATATGAAAAATAGTTGCTGCAATGGTTGGAGTACCTATTGGGATGAATCCCCATCCAGTAAAACCTAACAATAAAGTGATTGCAATCAGTAAGGCAGCCAATGTAATTCGTCGCGTCCCCGTAATCATAGTATTCTGAACCATAGTACACTCCAATCCTTTCTGGTATCGGGTAGATCCATATATCAAAATTGACTAGCAGACTTTTTTCAAAGTTCCACCTTGCAAAACATTTTAAATTCAGTATCATATTTTTGCAACGGTTTACGTTTACTATGTTTTCGCATGGATTCGTTTAAAGCCGAAATTTTATAGAAAGGCAAGTAACATATGAATAGTATTGCAACCATCCGAACAATCGTAACAGCGCTTGTTTTCATTTCCTCTGCTGGCATTATATTAGGATACTTGCTGCAAGCACCAAAAGCATCTGGTCTTGGCGCTATTTCTGGTAATGCTACTGTTTATAAATCAAGAAGACCCCTTGATTTATTTTTAGATAAAGTTATTCTATGGTCTGGCATTTTATTTGGGGTTTCTACTCTCATCCTTGCCGTCCTTAGAACCGGTTAAATTACACTTTAACTGTTCCTTGAAAACTGAATATTGGACATACGCCGAGGTGGCGAAATTGGTAGACGCGCACGCTTGAGGGGCGTGTGGAGAGATCCTTGTGGGTTCGAGTCCCACTCTCGGCAGAATAAGGGCGGATAGTTCAGTGGTAGAACGCCTCGCTTACACCGAGGAAGTCGTAGGTTCAAATCCTGCTTCGCCCACCATTATTATGGGGTCGTGGTGTAGCGGTTTAACACGCCAGCCTGTCACGCTGGAGACCGGGAGTTCGAATCTCCTCGATCCCGCTTTTTTATGCCGAGATAGCTCAGTCGGTAGAGCAATGGACTGAAAATCCATGTGTCGATGGTTCGATTCCATCTCTCGGCACTTTTTTCCTTATTCTTGTCTTCGTATGTCTAAATCAGTACTCTATCACGGGGTCGTGGTGTAGCGGTTTAACACGCCAGCCTGTCACGCTGGAGACCGGGAGTTCGAATCTCCTCGATCCCGCTTTTATCTCAGAAGTTCTTCAACTTTTCTAAAAAAACGAGAAATTGGATAATTCTTAGTTTCTTGTTTCTTCACCCAAAAAAATTCTTTCTTCTTTTCTTTTTTTCCAGAATTATCTTGACCTGTTACATATTCACTTGATGCTTCTCTCAATCCATGAACAGGAATATCATCTTGCAGAAGTTTTATGCAATATACCTTACTATTCCAAATCTGGTGAGAGTACTCATGCTTCACTTTTCCTTGATACTCTACACTATACGAGGTAAAAATTCCTCTTGTGTGAAGAAAAAGTTTCAAACTTTTTACGAAATCCTTTTTTGATGTTAGAGGAAAAACAGGAAATTCATACAAATCCGCTAACAGGCCGGTTTCTTGGCGTTTTGCAATCAGAATGTTATCCTGTTGTTCAATGACTGCGACTAAAATGTCTAGTACCGGACTTTTGGATTTTTCTTTTTTTACTGGTAAGTTATTCTGATTCCCATCAATATAAGCACTGCAATTTGACGATATGGGGCAAATATCGCATATAGGTTGCTTGGGAACGCATAAAAGAGAACCGAACTCCATAAGGGCTTCTGTAAAGTTTCTTGCCTGACCAGCTGGAACAAGCTCTTGTAAGTACAATCTAACATTTTTGACGAATGCGGGACTTTTTATGTCTGAAGCATCGTTCTTCAACCGACTTATGAATCTCAAAACATTACCATCAACTGCTGGGTATGACCGATTATATGCTAAGCTCATAATAGCACTGGCGGTATAATCTCCTATTCCTGGAAGTTGTACAAGTTCTTTATAGGTGTTTGGAAAAACTCCATAATACTTTTGCAGAATCATTTTTGCTGTCAAATGCATATTTTTTGCTCTAGAATAATACCCCAGGCCTTCCCATAATCTATATAAATCCTCTAATGAAGATTCTGCTAGAGATTCCACAGTTGAATAGTGTTCAAGAAAACGATTGTAATACGGTATTACTGCATTTACGCGCGTTTGTTGTAACATGATTTCAGAAATCCATACTTTGTAAGGAGATCGATCTTTTCTCCAGGGCAAATCTCGTTTATTTTTCTGAAACCACTCTAGAATATCCTGAACCCAAGGTTCACTAGTATTTTTTTTCATATATTGAGTACACCTAACTTTCAATGAATGGACAAAGGTTCCATTTCATTGTACCTTTTTAGATTAGATTTTCTTTCTAATTTCATTATCCTATTAGTGGTTTCAACTGTAGAAAGGATAACTACCTATGTGCGGAGTAATCGGAATCATTTCGATCAGTAAAAATGTTACGTATGACTTATACAATGGCTTGCTGGATCTTCAGCATCGAGGTCAAGATACTGCTGGAATGCTTATTGATGACCAAAACAGTATTCATCTTGTAAAGAACCAAGGACGAGTAGCCGAAGTTTTCCATCAAGACACACTTTCTAGTATTCACGGAAAATGTGGTGTAGCACAGGTACGATATCCTACAACCCGAGGTAAGCACGATCCACAACCGTTTTACAACAGTAGTGGTGGCATAGGGTTAGCCCACAATGGTCACATATTAAACGAAGTCGATGTTCGGAAAGCATTAGAAGAAAAACGAATTTATTGCGACTCCGACTGTGATGCAGAAACGATTCTAAATCTTTTTTCCTATTACTTCAATCAATCCAATCAAAGAAGTGTGAAAGAGAAGTGTTTTGAGTCTGTGTCAAAGATTATGGACATTTTACTCGGATCCTATTCGGTAATTGCAGTAATTCGAGGAGAAGGAATGTTGGTTTTCCGAGATCCTCACGGAATTCGTCCTCTGGTGTACGGAAAAAGCAAAGATTGCTGGGCATTTGCATCGGAAAGTGTTGCTATCGAAAGCATTGTCGATGATATACAAAATGTGAAATGCGGAGAAGCTATTTTTATTGATTACAAATTACAAGCAGAATCTCGCATAATCAATGCTAAACAACCCCAACATTGTATGTTTGAGTGGATCTATTTCTCCAGAGCCACTTCAAAAATAGAAGGTATCAGTGTTAATCGAGCCAGAGGTAACCTTGGAAAACGATTAGCTGATCTGTATTTGGAAAGTCCTCTCTATGAAAGACTCAAAAATTCTAATGACAAAATCATTGTTTCACCCATTCCTGAAACTTCCAGACCAGCAACTGTTGTATTTGCAGAAAGAATTGGATGCGAATACAAAGATGTGCTAGAAAAAAACCGTTTCATTGGCCGTATTTTCATTAAACCCAATGAAACTATTCGACAACATGAAGTTGCTGCAAATGTAAGAGCAATTGAAGACGTGGTAAAAGATAAAATTGTTTTTTTAGTAGATGATTCCATAGTACGAGGAACTACCTCAAAAGGAATCATCCAGAAAATCCGCAACAGAGGAGCGAAAGAAGTTCACCTTTTTTCAACATGTCCACCCTTAATTAATCCATGCCACTACGGAGTTAATTTTCCTACAAAAGAAGAGCTCATCACCTTCACAAGTTCTGATCCTAAAGAGATAGCAAAGCTCATTCAAGCAGACTCAGTTACGTATATGACAGTAGAAAAGCTCCCAATTTGCTTACGAATACCTACAGAAGAATTGTGCACTGCTTGTTTAGGTGGAGAAAACCCAACACCTTTATCTCAGAAAATTGAGCTGTAAGGAGTTTTACTATCGATTTACCCTTCAGGTAACTCGATTTCGATGTCTTCTTCTTCGTCTTCCTCAAATTCATCTTCTTCATCCGTGGAATCAGGCATATCAGGATAGACAATACAATAGCCATCATTAATTTTGACTAAACTAAATTGGTTTTCCTCGTCTTCCACTAAATCTTTCAGATACCGGACATAATCAATGTAATCGATCCAATCACCACATTGTTCCATAATAACGGAATCTAGTGCTTCCATGTAGTTTTGTAAAGTTACTGCAACAGGGTCCTCATATTCTGACTCAAACTCATCTAACACTTGATCTAGCTCATCAGAAGATACATCAACATGAACATTTTCCAAGGCTGTCTGAATTTCTTCATTCGTTGTACATCTACGTATGGACATTGCGTCCTCCTTACTTTGTTTTTTATAGTTTCAGATAAAAAGAGGATTTTGTAAAGCGAAAACCTGGAACTGTGATTTTTTTCTGCTCGTGCTATTATAAAAGTATTCATTCATAGAAAAGAGGTTTATTAGATGACAAATATACATCCAACATATCCTATCTACCAAGAAATTGATGTAAAAGTACCAATGAGAGATGGGATTTATCTTTCTACCGATGTTTTTCTACCCTCCAAGGAAGGCTCTTTTCCTATCATCCTAACACGAACGCCTTATGGAAACAATGATCCACAAAGACTACAGATGAAACAATGGTTTGTTCAGCGTGGGTTTGGTTATGTATTCCAAGATTGCAGAGGCAGATATGACAGCGAAGGAGAATGGGAACCGTTTCGACATGAAAGAAATGATGGATGGGATACTTTGGAATGGATCTCTTCACAGCCATTTTGTAACGGAAACATAGGAATGACAGGAGGAAGCTACGAAGGATATACATCTTGGATACAAGCTCCTAATTCTCATCCCTCTCTAAAGGCAATTGTACCCTTGGTACCACTACCAGATCCCGTCCTAAATGTACCTTATCAAAATGGAGCATTTTTCTGGAATATGATCGTATGGGGTTTGTTTGTCCACGGAAAAACAAACCAAAATCTTTCTTTTATAAACTGGCCATCAATATATCAATATAGGCCTTTACAGGATATGGCAAAAGTAGTTGGAATGGGAAATAGTAAAACGTGGAAACATTGGATGGAGCATTATCAAAAAGATTCTTGGTGGGAAGAAGTTTGCTACATGCATAAATGGAGTGAAGTAAACATACCCATTTTACATGTATGTGGTTGGTATGATGATGATGGAATCTCCACCTATCTTAATTATCCAGGAATGAGAAAAGAAGCGAAAACCAAGAAAGCTAGTGATCAACAAGAGTTGATTATTGGTCCATGGCCACATAAGCTAAACAAAAGCACTCAGTGTGGGGATCTAGATTTCGGATCTGGAGCCTTGATCGACCTAGAAACAGAAATGTTTCTATTCTTTTCTAGACACCTTACAGGAAAAGAATACTCTCATCAAAGTATTTCTAAGCTCCCCTATAAAGATCCAAAAGACCGCTGTCGGATATTCATCATGGGGGATAATCAATGGTATAGTTTCAAAGATTGGCCAATACCCCAAGCCATGAAAACCAAGTTCTATATCCATAGCAATGGAAACGCAAACAGTGTTTTTGGTGACGGTGCTTTGTCGACTCGACCCCCCTTGGCTACAGAATTACCAGACCACTTTGACTATGATCCGCAAAATCCTGTCCCTTACGTTACTGATCCGGTACGGTTGCAATTAGGAGAGGCATGTGATCAACAATCCATTGAAAGAAGACCTGATGTACTGGTATACACCACAGCTCCATTAGAAAAAGACTGTATTGTTTGCGGAAGAGTCTTTTTACACCTTGTGTGTAGTTCATCAGCACCTGGTACAGATTTCACAGCTAAATTAGTAGATGTCTACCCCAATGGAAAAGCCATCCAGCTATGTGATGGAATTCAAAGAGTAGAATATCGTGATTCCCTGGAAAAACCAACCTGGATCAACAAAGATGAAGTTGTTAATCTCAACATTGATCTATGGGCAACAGGAATACGTTTTTTCAAGGGACACCAAATACGATTAGAGATTAGTTCTTCTGCATGTCCTAAATTTTATCCTCATGCCAACACAAAAGAAAATCCGTCCAAAGCAATTCAAACCGAGACTGCACATCAAACTATTTTCCATTCACTGGGAAAAGAATCCTATTTGATACTCGATGTAATCCCCGAGATATCAATGGAAAGAGCAATATGAAATTAACAGAATATGAAAAAAAAATGCTCCAGGGTGAATATGGTCAAATACGTGCAAAAGCTTTAGACTATTTGGTGCAATTTGGGGAGGCTTTTGGAGCAGAAAAACTTGTTGACATATCCTACAGTCATTATCCAGCAGAAATGGCCATATATGACGGCTTTTGTGAAGATGTTGAACAATATGCAAATCAAAATATCCAGGTAGTTGTTCCCACTACTAGTTCAACACTGTGTTGTGACATAGAAGATCCTAGTTTAACAAACTGTCCCTCTGAACTTTTCTTTCTTCAAGAAAAAACAAAACATGCATTCCCAAAAATGGGGATACTTGAAACTTTTACTTGTACACCCCAGCAGATTGGCTTTGTTCCTCCTATGGGTAGCTATATTAGTTCCGTAGAAAGCAGTGCCATTATCTATTTCAACAGTGTACTGGGAGCACGTACAAATAGGGGTGGTTTGTTTACTCGATATTCATCTATTACGGGAAAATATCCCGCTATGGGATATCTATTAGACCAGAACCGATCTCCTTCGTGCTATTGTGAACTAACACTGAGCCCAAATGATTTATCTCGAATCGACCAATGGTCTATACTTGGCTACCTGATTGGTGAATATGCACAAGATCAAGTTCCTTTTATTCACTCTTCCAATAAACCAAAACCAACAATGAGTCAAATTGTTTCCTTGGGTGCTGCTATGGCAACTTCTGGTTCCGTAACATTGTTTCACTGGAATGGAATTACTCCTGAAGCAATACAATATGACACTTCATCGTTAAAAGATTTGCCATATGTTCAGATTAGTAAAAAAGAAATGTTAGAAACAAGAGCAAAATTTACAGTAGTCAATGAAAACCAGCCTATTGATTTTGTCGTTTTAGGTTGTCCACATGCAACACTTTCCATGATACAACATGTAGCTACAAAAATGGAAGGAAAAACAATTCATGAAAATGTAACATTTTGGATTTGCACAAACCGTATGACAAAATTACAGTCGTCTCACTTAGGTTTCACACAAACACTTGAAAGAGCAGGAATTCGTTTGATCGCTGATACATGTCCCGTTGAATCACACATGCGAAGCAATATTTGTTCTCGCTTCGGTGTTCCTTTTCCATGCTATCAAACAATGGCTTCCAATAGTCTTAAGATGCTTCATTATTCAAAGAATCTCCTTGGTGTAAAACCAGTTTTATTATCTACAGATCAATGCATTGAGAGTGCTGTAATAGGAAAACGTGTTTCTATGGATTGGAAAGAGGATAACTATAATGAAAGTATTTAAAGGGAAAAGAATTGTAAAGGGTTCAGCCCAATTGGATACTATCTCTGCGCCTTGCCTCCTTTGCCCACACAGCTTTTCTTTTTTGGGAGACATTGATAGTCATAGTGGTAAAATCATTCGTATCGATAGTCCTTGTAAAGATATGCATATTTCTCAGCAGATACTAGCTTTTACTGCATCAAAAGGATCCTCAAGCGGTTGTGTCATTTTGTCATCTTTAGCAAAAGAAGGCAAAGGTCCTGTAGCAATTATTACCCTGCAACCAGCAGATTACAACCTAGTAGAAGGAGCAATTTTAGGAGAAATTCCGTTTCTTGCAGAAATAGATCCACAATTTTTTAAAGAAATACAAACGGGTATGCAGATAACAATACAGGGAAATACTTGTACTCTTCTTGAAAAAGAACAGTAATGGGAGTTACTGTTTTATTCGCTAGAATCTGATACAGTTGGGATATCTATAACAACAGCCTGATTCATAAGGCTGATTTTAAAGGTAATCCTTTGTTCGTTCATCCGACCGGGGTTATCTTCATCCAAACCGATTGGTGCAATAATATGAAACTCACCTGCCACAAGATCATATTCATCTTCAGTTAGGTATAGTATTGCATTCTGTTCTGTCTTCCCTTTGGGCCAACTAGCAACAAATTTTCGTAAAGGATAAGATATAGGATTTTCAGTATTGGGTTCTTGAGATATAGATCCGTCTTCGTGAATATACCAGTTCACCATACCTTCTTCTCGAAATTCAGAAGGCTCTTCCATAGAGGCATTAAAAAGAATCAAAAGATCTTGTGGTTTTTGAAGCTCAGTGCCACGTATTTGGGAGGCATCGAAAGAAACCCAATCTTCATCCATTAAAGTTTTATAATAGATTTTTTGGTTGGAAATGATAATTTCTTTTTCAGACACAGCTGTTCCTTTATTGTCGTCAGTCAGCATTTTGCAATAGATATCACCACTTGAACTCAGCATATATTTTGTGTAAGTGATTTCTTGATCTGGCATATTAATGTACTGCTGCCAGGAAGATTGAAATAAAAAGGACTGGTAATGTTGAAGTTCTTCGGTTGCTGTGTTTATAATATTGACATAAGAAAGAGGTTCTAAGACTATTTTATACTCTTTTTTTTCGATAAATCTTGAAAAGGAAGTTGGTTTTGATAAGGGCTTATAGCCTTGCTTAGAAACAAATATTGATTGTTTGGGTACCATGGAGGTGTGAATTTCAAATACACCATTTTCATCTGTTGTTGTTGAATTTTCACCCAGCGTGATGGTTGCATTGGCCACAGGTTTTTGGCTAAGTGCATCTTCCACTGTACCGGTCACATGTACGCCAGTAGAAAATAAAAACCACACGAGAACAACCCCGATAATAAGAATCCCTAAAAGAATGAGTAAAACTTTCTTTTTCATATATCACCCTGAACATTATTTTCTTTAAGTATAGTAAAAAAGCGGGAGTAAATAAAACTCCCGCTAATTTTTTTTTATGAGACGGATTAATTCAGAGAATCCGTGATTTTCCAAACACCGTCAATTTTTGTTAAAACATATTGGCCATGGGGATTTGTCTCCCGGCCTTTTTCTTTAGCAATCAGGGTGAATGCAACAACTTTTTGACTTTGTCGTTCCGTAGGAGTAACTTTTTCTATCTTTACACCAATATAGACGGTTCCATGGTTTCGAGCATTTTCAAACTGAGCCTGAAAAGTTTCTACGTCTTGTTTGGTCTTCTGATAATTCCCTCCGAGTAGCTGAAATGCTTCCTCATATTGTTCTTGTGCAATATGGTGGAAATATGTTTTTACTGTCTTTGCAGGAGATGGGGCATATATGCTGTAAGCCCACCATGCCAATAAAACTACAAGTATACCAACACCAAGAATATACAAGATGGTTCTTGGATTCTTTTCAGAAGGGTCAATAGCAGTGGTTTTCGTAATCATGTTGATCTCCTTTTATTGCTGAGGGACAAGTTTTTGTGCTTGGTTTTTGTTGTATTCGGTTGTTACATTACCAACGATTTTCCAACCTTCACCAGGAATCTTTTCACAAAGATAAGCTCCAACGCTGGTAACCAATGATCCCTGATAAAACACATCAATTTCAACAACTACAATTCGCTGATTCTTTTCTTTACCTTTCAACTCATCAATAACACGAATCGCACGGGTACGTGTGCCAGATCGAACAGCGGTATCATAATCAGAGGCAAATTTTTCGTACGACCCTCTACTCTTTTTGTAATCTTTGGCAATAAAAGAATACGCCACGGAATAGTTTTCATTCATAAGTGCGTAGAAGAAATTTCGAACTGTTTTGGTAGGAGTAGGAATAACCAGATAGAGAATAAAAGAAAGGAAAAAGAGAATCAAGGCTCCTACGACAATATTGCGAAGCCATCGAAAACACTTTTTTGGTTTCTTGGATGACAAATCTATGCTTTCGTCTTTGGATGAATCTTTTGACCCTACTTCAGTATGGGAGTTTGAAACATCCTCTTCTGTGACATCTTGTTGCAGTGAATGTGAGTCTTGATCTTCGTAAGAAACATATGTCATTTAGTAACTCCTCGCAAACGATCCCACCATTCCAAGAAATGAGTCCATCGATTTCCTACAACCATGCGACGTTCATATTGATCCGAAAGGCGATTCATGAATCCATTAACAACTTGGTCTTGCTTTTGATAAATGACATCCTCTTCAATAAGGTCCCGTACTTCTTCATATGTATTCTTCTTCTCTTCAGTTCTCTCATCAACACGAAGAACATACCATCCATCTCGAGCCTGAAGCAGATAATACTCACCAAGAGCTAAATCTGGAAAGAACGCATTGTTTGCGATTTCTGGATACAGTTCTTCTTTTGTTACCCAGCCCATATCGCCCTTATCGGACATTACAGTAGGGCTAATCGATTTTTCTTGAGCAAGTTTTTCAAAATCTGCTCCATCTAAAAGCTGGTCCATAATTTCTTTGGCAACATTTTCTTCTTCAACAACAATGAAATGAAGATTTGCCTTTGCAGGTACATCGTAATACGGAGCAAATTCATTATAATGAGCTCGCATTTCTTCTTCTGTTGCTTCAACTCCATTTCGGATAGGCTCTAAAACCTTGTCGTAAATGGTTTGGTACTTCATATCATTCCAAAAAGAACGCCATGGAATTCCATAATCAGATAGAGTGGCTCGAATGTCAACTTCTTCTTCGGGACTAGAAGCATATGAATTCGCATATTCATCAATTGTAGCTTGCACTTCTTCGTTTGTGACAGTAATATCGTTTTCCTGTGCATATAGATACACACATTTCAGCTTAATTAAATTCTCCAAAGCTTTGGCTTGAACTCGTTCTTCAGTGGTGATTCGATCTTCTTCATCCATGTTTTTCAGTTTTTGCTGATAATCAGGAGGAGTAAGTCGTTGTGTTTCAATTTCAAGTTCTTGTGCAGTAATGTCAAGCGGGCCAACACTCATGACAATATTTTTCGATTGATAAAACCACGTGAAGAGAAATGCTAAAACAAGGATTGGAACTATAATGAATAGCATTTTCCATTGGATTCTTCTAGAAGAACTATCTGAAACGGTACCCTTGTTTTTATTACGGAGTAATTTGTCTTTTTTCATAGTTTATGTCCTTACGGGGTTTGAGTTTGTCCTTCAACTGGCACATCAATAGATTCCATCTGTGATGGGTCAATACCCATCTGTGATGGGTCAATGGTTATGGTTTGACCATCTTCACCTTGAAGTGGAATAGTCATAGGAGTACCAGAATCACTAGGTGTAGGAGTTAAGTTTTCAGGAATTGGATCAACAGTAAAACTACGAACCCAATTCTTGACAGATTCAAAGAATCCACCAAATGTTTGATTCCACCATGATGCCATACGGTCCCAGGGGTTGGAATGAGAAATACGAGATTGATCACGAAGATCTTCTAAAAAAGCTTCTCGTATTTTATTACGTTCTTGGTTTTCCATTGATTGCATTACACGATCTTTAATTTCTTCAAACACAGCAATTTTTGCGGGATACTTTTTGACAATTTTCACAATTTCAAATGTTGTTTCGTTTGTTCTGATAGGATCAGAAATTTCTCCCTCTTTTAAAGAACCGAAAACGACTTCGTCTAAAGGAGGATTAGAACCTTTGTATAAAGGATTAGGAGTAAGTCCCTGATCTGGAACAGCAGAATATGTGGTTGCAATATTCTCAAAAGTCTCTTTGCCAGATCGCATCGTATTAACATAACCACTGGCTTTGGTTTGCAATTCATTAATCTCTGTTTCAACAGCCCCTTGTGGTGCTTCAAGAATAATTTTCAAAATATCTGCATGTTCTGGTTCGTTATATTGATCTCGATTTCGAGAAATCGATAATACGCGAATAATACTGAAGCCTTTATCGGATTTCACTATTCCTGATACATCGCCCTCAGCTAGTGTTTGAACCGCTTCCCAAAGTTCGGGTTCTTCTTCATATGCACCTTCTTGAAGGTACATTTTTCCTTCATTAACTTTGGTGGCGTTATCTTCGGAATATTCTGCAACAGCTTTTTCAAAAGACAGTTCATTATTCACAATTTTGGTTCGTATGTCGGTGATTTGATCTTCTTTTTCTTTTAATGTTGCTTCATCCATTTCAGAATCAGTAGCAATGAAAATTCTTTGAGCTTCAACGCTTGCGGGAGCATTAAAAAATATTCGTGCATCTTCTTCTGTGATTTTAATTGCATCATATTGATCCGCTAAAACTGCATCTTCAAGAAGTGCTGGTTCAATAGACTTTTTAATCTCTTTGCGAAGATTTTCTTCATTGCGCAAAGGTGACTGGCGAATCTGATTTAAAAACTCTTCTTCAGAAGCATATTGAGAGCGAATGTTTTCAATTTCTTTATCAATTTCTTCATTCAGTTTTTCCTCAGAAATTGTCACAGAATGATCTTTTGCATACTGCTCAATTAAAGTTTTATTAACCAGCATCTCCACAACGCTGCTTCTATACTTTTCAACGTTCGCTGATTGCTCCGGATCATCCGGGTTTATGCCTTGCTGTTGCATTTGGCTTTTAATTGGTTCGAGCAATTCATTAACTTCATTGTTCGTAATCCTTGTTCCGTTAACAACAGCGGTTGTATCTTTCGCTGAATATGCCCACATACCAAATACAAGTACAACAATAATGATGGTTGTTGGAATCCAAATAAACATATTCCGTATTGCAGATTTTCTTTTTTTATCTACCTTTACGGACTTCAAGATTCCTTCTTTGCGAAGTTGTTTAATTTTCTGTTCTCTGCCCATGTACAATCCTCCAAGCTATGATTAAAAGCATAGAATCTATATACTATACTTCGTAACGCACGAAAAATTACAAATCATTCTTCAAAAAAATAAGTATATTTTTAACTGGATGAATGTAAAGAATTTATATATACCTAGATACACAAACAAGGTGGTTTCATTACATGAACGTAGAAAAAAACATACGAAGAAGCTGGTATCAATGTTGGTGGATGTGGGGCATTGCCATTATCATCTTGGCAAATATTGCTCTATTCATCATCAGCTATAGCGGTGGTATTGTTCAAACCATTAATCTGTCTTCTTCAGAACAACAAAAACAGATTGCAGCAAACCAAGAATCCCTTGAGGCATTGGTTCAAAATCCAAACTTGCTCTATATCAACGAACTGGAAAATCATACAAAAAAATGGGCTGAATTGTTTTCTGATCTTCACCGAGTGTTACAATCAAAGGGAACTGATGTAGAGATATGGGAAAAAAATATCTATGAAGTTTTGTTCTATATGCAGGCGTTGATTGAAGAGTCTGAGATTATTTCCCCTTCTGAAGATTTATTGTACATCCACAAAGAATATCAAACTGCTATTGATCATTTTGAGATCATGGTGACAGATCTTCCCAATGCCATCCAAACACAAGACATAGAAGCCATAGAATCTTGTATGGAAGAGTTACGAAAAGGTGTTACATATTTACAAAAAACCCGAGATTTGATTGCTGCCTATGCAGATCAATCTAGTGAAGATAGCGAAAATTAACATATGAAGGAGATAGTATGAAGAAGTTTTTAGCTAGTGTCGTTTCTTTTGCTTTACTTTTCTCTGTATGTAGTTTTTTTAAAACGCAAGCAGAAGAAAAGTTACTCTCTCAAACAAGTTTTATGATATCTGTAGTCAAAGGTACTACAACCTATGTTGAAGTTCCTTTTACCAATTTATTAGATCAGGAAAGCAAGTATACAGTCTCTGTAACTCGTAAACCTCCTGTAGAAATTGGATTAAAAGTTGAGCTGGATGGTTTTTCTGTACAAGAAAAATATGATGTTGGACCCTTGCAACCAAAACAATCGACCAAACTGGGTTTCCGCATTCTTTGCTCCGATGGTGCTGATACTGAGAGTATTATCAGTGCAAAGTTATTAGTAGGTTCTGTTGAGAATTCTCGCTTATCCTCAATTATTAACATTTACATCAAACCCATGGATCAAAAAGTACTGCAGATGCATACTGACAACGCCAATGCAACCGTAAATGGAGAAAAACTCGTACTGGAAACTCCTCCACTGGTCGTAAATGGCAGAACGATGGTTCCATTTCGATGGATTGGTGAACAGCTAGATGCTGAAGTATCATTTACCATGTCTGAAGAAACAAAAAAAGTAGACACTGTCTCATATGTAATTGGTAAATCTACAATTACCCTGACAATTGGATCTACTACAGCTCAAATAAAAGTAGATAGAGATGTATTTGAACAAACTCTAGATGTTCCCCCCTTTATTCAAAACGGAAGAACGCTAGTACCACTTCGATTTGTGTCGGAAACATTGGGAGCTCAAGTTAATTGGACTCCTCCAAATACAATTGATATCGAATATCCGAAAGAAGTTCCAATTCGTGAAGATGAATGCGTGACCTTTTGGTCTGATATAAAAACAGATGATCTACAAGAAAAAGTAGATGAACAAGCTGAACTTCTAATCTTTGATCTTCGTGATGAAGCTGCGTATAAAAGCGGTCATATCCCTGGTGCTCTACATGTTGATTTTAACACCTTAACAACCGATTTTCCTGTTGCTAGTGAAGATACAGAATCCATACCCGTAGTCCTGTACTGCAAAACAGGAACAAAATCTCGCTTAGCAGCTGAATGGGTTGTCAATGCAGGTTATCAAAATGTTCATTCTCTTCTTCAAGGTTTTCCAAGTTGGCAAGGAGATATTGAAAAAGCAGAATAACGGTAACAAAACAGTTACAGTACTTATTATGGAATGATTTCTGGTAAATAATCCCCAGATACAATCCTATAATGAGGCTGATACGCACTTCGATAAATTTCTGAATGTGTAGGAATGCACAAAGAGTTTTCCTTCACTTCTTCCCAAAGAATCATAAAGTCCTTCTCGATCCAATGAAGGGAAGGACTTTTTGTTATTTTTAAAAACTCCTGCAACGCAGATTTATATTGAGAAAGATTTTCAGCAAAGGTTTTACTGGTTTCCAAAAAAAACTCCCAGACTAATTCTGGTTGTACACCTTGCCCTTTTAAGGGTTCAAAGTGTACTCGATAGAGGGGCGTATGCAAGGAGATATCTTCAAAAAGCGGAGTGTTACTTGTAGTGGAGATAGTATTTCCCCACTCTTGGAAAAAATACTCTCTTGCTTTCTCCAGGTGATGCAAAGAATGAACTGGACCACGTGTAGCCTGAAAAAGTAACTTGTGAAAATCCTCTGCTTGCATCAACGGATACCTATTGTAGTGACGAAGAACTAAATCAATCAGTTTTGCCATCAAGTTATTGAGTTAGTAATTCTTCAACTTTTTCGGTGTCATTATTGGATTCAGTTTCACGAGTAGATCCATCTACTTCGTTACTACTCTCGTTTTGATACTCTTCTGTCATGATAGATTCATCAGAAAAACTTTCTTCTGATTTTTCCTGTTCATTTTGAATTCGATCGGTAAAAAAACGATTCACAGTGAAACGAGAGGATTCTAGATAAAATTTCTTTGGAGTCAGAATAAAAATCCCCAAGCAAACTAAAACAAAACCATAATTTAACTGAGTTCTTATGCTATCGGTCACATATGCATTTTGATAGACAAATTGAAATAGCACCAACCCTACAACGAAAAATACAATTCCCAGAACAAGAAGAGAAATACCGCTATTGTTGATTTTTTTTCTAGACGAAATTTTCCCGCAAATGATTTGTCCAACACCAAATGCCCCAGGAAATATCAAGGTCCAAGCATACGACCACCAATAGGGATTTTGTAGAAAACTCTGGAGCAGAATCAGAAGTCCTGCCATAATTAGCATTGAACCTGTGATAAGGAAAAATGGTCGTCCACCGTCGCTAAACATGCTCCCCATTTGTATTAGGGTTAAACCAAGAACAATGGGTAGTAAAGGCCAAAAATAAGACCATAAAGGCATTTGAGGAAATAGATTCTGCAAGAGAAAAAACACTCCCGCTACAATCACTATAATCCCCAGAAATAGATTGAATCGATCGGTATTTCTTTTTTTCTGCATATCTGTTCCTCCTATAAAAGGTTTTTCTTTCTTAAGATAATGATTAAAACAGCGGTAAGCATAAGCATAAACATCATTGTCATCCAAAAAACACTTAGTGGTTTGGAATCAAAAGGAAATGCAACATTCATGCCCAATATGCTGGCAATCAGCGTAGGTATTGAAACAATTAAAGTGATGCTGGTTAGAAATTTCATAACCATATTCAAGTTGTTAGAAATCATGGAGCTAAAAATATTTCCCATACTTTCAAGAATTCGCCCGTAAATTTCAGCCATTTCAATAGCTTGTTTGTTTTCAGTTTGAACATCTTCCAATAGTTCCTGATCTTCTTCATACATAGCAAGAAATTTTCTTCCCTCATGAAGAGTTGGATCATTGGTATACCCAAACTGTGAACTACGAAGTCGTCCTACCGTGGCTTCATTAGAACGTAGAGAAGTTGAAAAATAGGTGATACTTTTTTGGAGATTCAATAGTTGGGTAAGTTTCCTGTTTTCAGTTGCTTTATGCATGGCAATTTCTAGTTGGTCAGTTTGTTGATCAATCCGACGTAAATATCGAATATATACTTGCGATGTTTTATACAATAGTTGTAGCAAAAATCGTGTTCTTTTAAACGTATGGATTTTTGGTTTCCCATTTTCCAATTCAGAAGTAATAGAGTTATCCTGAAGACATACAGTGATGATCTTGTCCTTCAAAATAATGATGCCTAACGGGATAGTATCAAAAAAACGTTCGTTTTTCATGTTTTCATCATAAATGGGGATGTCAATGATAACAATCATTTGATCATCCTCAATTTCAATTCGGGATCCTTCTTCCATATCCAGTGCAGCACGGAGAAAATCCATATTAGCTCCTGTGGCTTCAGAACATGTCGTAAGCTCATCAAAAGTTGGCCGAATACAATGAATCCAGATATTCTTCATTGTTAAGTCTGAAACCAGAGTAGTTTGCATTGTTTCCTGATCTGAATAGTAAGCTCTAATCATGATTTCTCTTTTCTTCGTACTGATAGAATGCAATACTTCATTTGTATATACTATAATAAACACAAATGTTTATTTAAAAAGAGGCAAACATATGAAAAATACGGGAAACATCCTCATTCGAAATGGGTATGTTTTTGTAAATTCTTTGGAGGGATTTCAAAAACTTGATGTTCGTATTCAGGATGGCATGATTGTAGAAATATCAGATTCAATCCCCAATACGAATGACAAAGAAATCGATGCAAACAATCAATTTGTTGTTCCAGGCTTTATAGATATCCATTGTCATTTGCGCCAACCCGGTCAAACTCACAAAGAAGATATTACAACCGGAACGCGATCTGCAGCTGCTGGAGGATATACTACCGTTGTAGCAATGGCAAATACCACTCCTGTCATTGACTCCGTAGAAAAATGGAAAAACCTATTTGACATCATTCAGCACAAAAGCTCCATTGAAGTTATTCAAGCTGGATCTATTACATCAGGATTGGCAGGTAATGAATTATCCAGCCTATTTTTACACAATCACTCTACTCCACCATTCAATCGAACCATTGATGCACCGTTTGTATTCTCTGATGATGGGGTGGGAATCAATTATCCACCTTTGTTTCGAAAAGCCATTCAACATGCAAAAAAAGAAAATTACGTTTGTATCTTGCATGAAGAAGATACAAGCATTTCATCCAATGGTGTAATCCATTATGGAGATGCTTCACCAGAATTAGCATTTCCCGGTATCCCTTCTTCATCTGAATCCACATGCGTTGCAAGAGATTTATTGATTTGCCATGAGGAAGAGTATTCTCCTCATTTCACTCATTTATCCTCTAAACAATCTATAGATGTTCTGATGGGACTTTCTGATGCTTCTTACCGTTTCACAGCAGATACTACCCCTCATCATTTATACTTCTCAGAAAAGAATATTGACCTAACCAACACCAACTTTAAAATGAATCCTCCCATTCGCTCGGAAGTAGATCAGAAAGCACTGAAAGAAGGTGTGCGAAGTGGGATTATCCGGTGTATTGGAACTGACCATGCTCCCCATAGTGCCTCTGAGAAAAATACAGATTTTTGCAATGCTCCTTTTGGCATCATTGGGTTCGAAACTGCATTTGCAGCTAGTTATACTGCTCTGGTTTCTCCAGGTTGGATATCTTTTCCTCAACTCATTCAACTGTTTACCAATGGACCAAATTCTATTCTAAAACTCCAAAATCATGGCCTGATCCAATGTGGCAATCTTGGAAACCTTACAATAGTCGATGAGCAAGAATACGTTGTTTCGCCTAAGTTCTTCTCAAAAAGTAGCAATTCTCCTTTTGTTGGGGAAAAACTCAAAGGTAGAATTCGTTCCACAATTTTTCAAGGAAAGGTTGTGTATAGTGATCAAAACTAATGGTGAAATTATTGAGCATAGATGCATTGCAAAGAATATTTTTTTCTTATCTCTACGGTATGCCCAATCAGGTCTAACAATACAACCAGGACAATTTATCCAGCTTTCATGTCCCGGTAAACATTCCACACTATTGAAAAGACCTTTTAGCATTTTTAATGCCTCTCCAGATACTGTTTCTGTTGTTTACAAAGTTGTTGGAAAAGGGACTACTAATTTGTCTGAAAAAAAAGTTGGGGATTCCCTGGAAATGCTTCTTCCTTGCGGTAATCCCTTTTCCCTTCCTCAAGAGAAGGGACTCAATGTGCTGATTGGTGGAGGTTTAGGGATTGCTCCCTTGCACTTCTTAACAAAATATTACCCCAATACCCCCTTTGAGTTGTGGTATGGAACATCCTATGAAGAAGAATGGATTCCTGCAAATCTATTTCATAGAAAAGGTATTGATTTGCATTTTCATGCGGATTATTGCAATTCCAATGATTCTCTTCAGTTTAGCGAAAACTTATTACAGAAATATCAAAGAGAATCCACCACTTCTCCTTTGAAAATCTATTGCTGTGGTCCTACAAAGCTTATGCAAAACGTAACAAAACACTGCGCTGAACATCATATTTCTATTGAAGTATCTCTTGAGTCTAGAATGGCCTGCGGTTTTGGCATCTGCCTTGGATGTTCTTTTCAAACCAAAGAAGGTATGAAGACGGTATGCAAAGATGGTCCCACATTTGACGGTTCGAGTGTTGTATGGGAGAGTCTATCATGAGGAATAACTGCATGCAGGTCACCCTTCAATCTCCAGGCCATATGATTCAACTGAAAAATCCCATTATTCCGGCATCAGGCACTTTCGGAGATGGCTCCATCGTTAATTCTCTATACGATGTCAATCAATTGGGGGCATTGTTAACCAAAAGTATCACTCTTCACCCCAGGCAAGGAAATCCTTCTCCAAGAATATATGAAACTCCTGGGGGGATTTTAAACTCCGTTGGGTTAGAAAACAAAGGAGTGAAATGGTTTCTGGAAGAAGTAATGCCTTTTGTCTTATCACTCCATACTTCAAAATGGATTAGTATTGCTGGCTTTACAGTTGATGACTTTGTTGATTTAACTCATGCCATCAATCCATACGAAGTGGATGCAATTGAAGTAAATGTGTCATGTCCCAATATTCATAAAAATGGGATTCAGTTTTGCCAAAATAAAGATGTGCTGCAGGATACCCTTCATCGAGTCCGAAAAGCTACAGATCACTTCTTGATTGCCAAAATTGCTCTAGAAACAAACTCTCTTTCCGAAATATTGGAAGTAATTCAACAAGAAGGCTTTGATGCAGTTTGCATTGGTAATACAATTCGAGGCATTGCCATTGATCCCATCAGCAGGAAGCCTTTCTTTCGTCAGATCTTTGCAGGATTATCCGGTCCTGCCATCAAACCCATTGCACTGCGGGTTGTTTGGGAAGCATTCTCTTCCCACCCGACATTACCAATCATAGGTTGTGGTGGTATACAATGTGCTTCTGATGTAATCGAATTCATTTGTGCAGGTGCATCTGCCGTAGAGGTTGGAACAATGAACTTGGTAGATCCTTTTATACTCCCCGCCATTATTCAAGATATTAGCACATACTGCACCACCCATGATGTAACACTTTCTTCTATCATAGGATCATCTCACCGTTCCCTTTAAAAGTAGGAGGACACGATGAAAAAACAGTATGGTGCAATAAACATTGGGTTGCTAGTGCAGCGGATATGCATAATTCCGTTTTTCCTTTTCACATTCGTCACCTGTTTTCTATTATTTCCAACCCAACCTCGGATCGGACAATGTAAATCGGTTGATTGCACACACGCAATGATTGATGTGCATATACTAGAAGACGGAAGTGTAACAATTCAGGAAACCCGGCAGTTTTCGTTTTACGGAACTTTCTCATATGGATATTACACTCTAGACAAAAACGATTTTGGACGTATGGAAAACTTCTCTGTTTCCGTTGATGAGACTCTTTTTACTGAATCATCAAAAAATGAAGCTTCGCCTTTTACTTTCTATATCGAAGAAACTTCCAGTGAATACACCATTTACTATTATTTTGATGCAACCGATGAAGCCAAAACTGTTACTTTTACCTATGATATTTTGGGAAGCATTGAGCTTTATAAAGACTATGGACAGTTCTATTGGCAACTTCAGGGAAAAAACTGGCCACTACCTGTTTTTGAATTAGAAGCAACCATCCGATGGGATCAACCCTTTCCCATGGATCAGTACAATATTTGGGGGCATGGCCCCTTTCAGGGTGTTACAGAAAAAATCAATGAAACAGAATTCAGAGCTTACTGCAATAATATTCTGCCAGGAGAAAGTATTGGTGTACGGCTTTTGCTTCCCTCCTCCTATTTTCAAAGCTTTGATCAGTCATGGGGTAGGAATAAAAGCGATGTAACTGTTCTTGAGAGCATCCAAGCCGAAGAACAACGTCTTGCACTTGCAGCTAACATCAAAAGGGGATTGGTGAATCAAATTCCTTTGTACATTACTATTCTCCTTGTTGGTCTTTTTTTCTTGCTATATTTTATTTATGGTAAAGAACCTCAAGTGAAAGAAATTCCATACTACCGCGAACCACCCACCGATGAACCCCCTGCTCTCGTTGGTATGCTGTTTTACTATCAGAATTTTCACAAAAGATTCATCAGCGCAACAATATTACACTTCATTCACCGGAAGATAATTCAATATGAAGCCATAGTAGATGATCCAAATGATTTTCGCTTGACCTGGGTAAAAAAAGATATCTATTTGCATGATTTCGAAAAAACAATGTTACAAGATATTCTATTCCGCAGTAAACAAGATACTATCACCATCAAAGAACTACAAAAAAAGATCAAACGATACAAATCGGTGTATGCCTACCCATATCACAGATTTCGAACGCAGTTACAGAAAAATGCAAAAGAAAAAAACTGGTTTCATGCCGGGTCTTTAAAAGCTTCTGCAACTATACGTTCTCTTGGATCATTTTTAATCTTCACCACTTTAGTTCTTTTTGCTTTTTCACCATCATATCTATTGTTGGGTTTACCAACCCTGTTGTATTGCATTTTTGCACGCAACCTACGTAAGCGATCAATAAAGGGCAAAGAAGAATTTGTCAAATGGAAAGCATTCCAACAGTTTTTACTGGATTTTAGTAATTTGGAGCATTATGAAGCTGACTCCATCATTATCTGGGAAAAATTCCTGGTGTATGCGACCATGCTCGGAATTAGTAAAAAAGTACTAAAAGCTTTCAAGCTACATTTTCCTGGATTTGAAGATAAAGAAGTATCGAATGCTTTCCACCAGAATTTACTGTGGACAAGTCCATTTCTTGTAGAATCTTTAACCAAGCGGATAACTGCCGTTGGACCCACTCAACATACATTGCAAAGAATAAACACTAGTCCTGGTAGAACAAGTGGCTGGAAAAGTAACTGGTCTAGTGGTCGTGGATCCGGTGGTGGTTTCTCGGGAGGAGGAGGTTTCTCTGGTGGTGGTGGAGGTTCTGGTGGGGGATTTGGCTAATGAATTGGCAAATTCATACGATTGGCAGGAGGCTACATGATATTAACTGATTGCACCTATTTAAATCCTCAAATGGAATGGGAAAAGGGTCACATCTCAATTCAAAATGGAATCATTCAATCCATTTCAAATGAAAACTCTTTCCAAGTTTCTCCAAAAGAAGAATGTTACTCCGGCACCGGAAAGCTTCTCATTCCTGGGCTGATGAATCTTCACACCCATATTGCAATGACTCTCTTTCGGGGATTTGCTGATGACTTACCATTGCATGAGTGGTTAACAACCAAAATATTCCCTATTGAAGCTAAATTAACCCCCGAAGCAGTCTATTATGGTTCGCTATTGGGGATTGCAGAATGCATTCGATCTGGATGTACTTTCTTTAATGACATGTATTTTTTCACAGAAGAAACCATTAAGGCAGTCGAATTATCCGGTATTCGAGCATTACTATCACCTGGCATGATGGATACTGCTGGAGAGGAAAAAATACAAACAGTTCTGTCGATGCACCGCGAATATCATGGTGCTGCCAATGGACGTGTATCGATTTTTTTTGGTCCTCATGCTCCCTATACTTGCAACTTATCATTTCTAAAAAATATAGCAGATGTTGCTCAAAAAAATGGTATTGGTATCCATATCCACCTGAATGAAACAGAAAAAGAAGTTCATGATTTTCAAAAGGAGCATCATGGAGCTCTTCCAATCATCGAAATTGCCCAAACTGGTCTTTTTCATAATCCAACTATCGCTGCTCATTGTGTTCATGTATCAGAAGAAGAGCAACAAGTATTGCTGAATCACAATGTTTTGGTAGTGAATATCCCTGCATCAAATCTGAAACTCTCCTCTGGCATCGCTCCTATTCAAAGTTATCTTGAAAAGGGGATTCCAGTTGCCATTGGCACAGATGGTGCATCGTCAAACAATCAACTTAATATGATGCTTGAGATGAGACTTTCTTCACTTTTAGGGAAAGTGGTACCATCAAAGAATCCAAAAGCCATAGATGGGAAAACAACATTTTCAATGGCTACGAAAATTCCCGGTCAGTGGTTATTTCCAAACGAAGCTGGTACGATTCAAGAAGGAGCATTTGCAGATTTGGTCTTTTTATCCATGAATCATCCCTCTTCTACTCCATGCTTTCATCCAATCTCGAATATTGTCTATGCATCAAATGGATCTGAGGTTGAATCTGTGATTGTGCAAGGTAAATTTGTTATGAAAGACAGAATCATTACTACTTTTGATGAGAAACATGTCCTTCAGAAAGTAAATGAAATTGTCTACAAACTAACTGGAAAAAGGAGCTATAGCGCATGAAAATAGGTATTATTGGTGGTTCCGGTTTTCGATCTTTCCCCTCGGTGGAAACTATTTCAGAGAAAACGATACATACTCCCTATGGAGAAGCATTTTTTGAAGAGATTCAGTTTCACAACCAAAACCTGGTTTTCCTTCCCAGACATGGTAAAAAACACCACATACCCCCACATCAGATCAATTATCGAGCTAATATTTTTGCTTTACATGAAATTGGTGTCACCCACATTATTGCAACCGCAGCTTGTGGCTCTCTTCGTGAAAATCTACAACCGGGAATGTTTGGTACTTGCAGCTCTTACATCGAATTCACTCGAAATCGTAAAGCAACTTTTTATGATCATTTTATTCCTACAGCAATACACATTGATCAAACCAATCCATACTCAAAATTTCTCAATCAACACCTAGAAACTGCTCTAAACTCCCTTCAAATTCCTCATCAAACCAACTTAACAATGATTGTTACAGAAGGTCCCCGATATGAAACCACGGCAGAGATTAAAATGTATGCTTTGTATGGAGGAGATATTGTAAATATGACTGGATATCCTGAAATTGTTCTGTCTGGAGAAATGGGTATTGAGTACTCTTGCATCAGCATCATAACAAATTTTGCTGCAGGCATTTCACCCACACCATTGTCTATGGAAGAGGTAGAACAACAGATGAAGGCATCAAATCATCAGTTGTATGAAGTATTCCATCAAGTTATCTCGAAACTGAAGTAACAAAATGCCTGTATCATCATCACAACTACCTGACTTTTTTCTTCGATGTACCTATCACTTATACGTTTCACATGTTCTCAAATATCGCCAATACAACGAATTATGGGAACATGATTTTGATGCTATACCTGATGAAATAATGGATCTACTCAACACAAAAGAAACATTGTGCTTTCTAGATCAAGAAAAAGAAAAAGCAGCACAATTGGGGATTCAAATACTCCCCTTTCATCACAATGATTACCCTTCTGCTCTAAAAAAGCTGAAAGGTATGCCCCCCGTACTATACACCAAATCAAATACTAAAATAGATTTAAACCAACCTTTTTTTATTGCTATTGTTGGCTCGCGAAAAGCAAGTACATACGGGAAAAAATATGCCTTCCGTTTTGCTTCAGAACTTTCTGCCCTTGGATTCACAATCATTTCAGGATTAGCATATGGAATTGATGCAGAATCCCACAAAGGGGCTTTATCTCAACAAGGAAAAACAATTGCAGTGGTGGGTACAGGAGTTGATCTCTGTTATCCAAAACCAAATTTCAGTCTTATGCAATCCATTGAAAACAGCGGTTGCATTCTGACAGAATTTCCTATTGGTACTCCTCCAAAACCTTATCATTTTCCCTCAAGAAATCGAATCATTAGTGGTATCTCTGATGCAGTATTGTTAATGGAAGCAGCTCAAAAAAGCGGTGCTATGATTACTGCAGATCTAGCATTGGATCAAGGAAAAGAAGTATTTGCTCTTCCTGGCTCTATTGATTCTCCAACAAGTCAAGGTACAAACGATCTTATTAAACAAGGAGTGCGAGTATTGACTCAAGTAGAGGATGTTACAAGTTTATTGGGATCTCCAAGTCGTTCAGAGCTTTTTGATGAGGAAAAAACTTTTGAGAGTAACGAAAAAAAGATTGTGATTGCATTGAAACAAGAAGATTTGGATTTCTCTTCATTGGTAGACCAATTACAGATACCGTCTTCCGAACTGATGAAAGCTTTGACTATGCTAGAGATAAAAGGGATCATTCGAAAAGAGAAGAACGTTTACAGCTTGTTTCAAGCTGTTCTTTTTTCGTAAACCAGGTTGTTAAAAGCCTTTTGCAAGACGCTTAATCAAAAACTCAGGAAATCCTTTGGACTCCATTTTCTCTTGCGTTTTATATATCGGATAGGGAAACCTTAGTATTTTAAGTTGCATCGCTTCAGAATCAAAAAGTCCAAAAGAACAGTCAGGATTCCCATCTCTACTTTGTCCCACACTTCCAACATTGATAACATACTTACAATTTGGTTTGAGCACCCAATCTAGACCAAATTTTGCCTTGTGCACTTCGATGTTGTTGTTACTAGCTATCTCAAAAATACAGGGATTGTGAGAATGCCCAATAAACAAAATGTTATTCTTTTTGTTAAGAGAAGCATTTCGGTATGCAGTATTTTCATCTAACACATATCGGTAGGGATGTTGGGGATCTAGAAAAGAATGAGTAAAAGTAAATTTCTTATCTACTATCGCGCTTGGTAGCGATTTTATGAAATCAATTTCATTTTTGTTGACCAACTTCTTTTGAATATTGAGTGCTACTACAGCATCTTCGTTGAAATAGATATCCATAGAATCAGTCAAAAAAGCTTGGTCATGATTACCATACACGGACTGAAGAGAATACTTCTGAAGGGAGTGAATACACTCCACTGGTTCTGGTCCATAGCCAACAATATCACCACAGCAGATGATATCCCTTACATCTATGGTGTTTAAATAAGATAGGATTGTATCCAATGCTTCATAATTGGCGTGAATGTCAGATAATATTGCGTATATCATGGTATCATTGTACAAAAAAAACGGGGAAATTAACTATTTCCCCGTTTTTTTTTAACTCAAATAGTGAAAAGAGTTACTTAACTTCGATGAGAGCTCCGACAGCAGCTAATTTATCTTTCAGATCATTGGCTTCTTTTTCAGAAACTTTTTCTTTAACAGCTTTTGGTGCACTATCAACTAATGCTTTAGCTTCTTTTAATCCAAGTCCAGTGATTTCACGTACGACTTTGATTACTTGGATCTTTTGAGAACCAGCATCGGAAATAATTACATCAAACTCGGTTTGTTCTGCTCCACTATCTCCACCAGCACCGTCGCCAGATGGAGCTGCTGCAACAGCGGCTACAGGCATAGCTGCAGAAACACCAAAGCGTTCTTCAATAGCAGCTACCAACTCAACTAATTCTAAAACTTTCATCTCTTCAATAGCTTGTAAAATTTCATCTTTACTCATCATATCCTCCTATGATTCAGATTGTTTTTGATCTTTAACAGCATTCAATGCCCAACACAATTTGGTGATGGTGTTGTTAAGCACAATTGCCATATTTCTCATTGGACCATTCATACAAAATGCTACCTGGCCAAGAAGTACTTCTCTTGGTGGTACAGAAGCTAATCTTACGACATCTTCTTTTGAAAGAAGTTTACCTTCAAAAAACCCTCCTTTGATAGTAGGAGTTTTTTTGCCTTTGGTGTAATCCTTTAAAATCTTGGGGGCCATTAAAGGATCTTCTTGGGAGTAAACAGCACCAGTCATGCCGCTGAAAATAACTTTTTCCAGATCAGTGTCAAACTCAATACCGGCATTTGCTGCAGTTTTTCGATACAGAGTGTTTTTTGTTACGAATGCAGAACAGTTTGCATTGTTCACTATTTTACGAAATTCAGTCAAACTTTCGTCATTCATGGATTCGTAGTTGTAAAAAACAAGACTTTGAGCATCATTCCAAACTTGGGTCATCTTTTCAAAAATCTCTTCTTTTTTCTTTCTTGTAATCATACTTCCTCCTTTCTAATAAAAAATGCCTTCCCAAAGCGGGAAGGCATAAATTGTCGACAATTTTATTACCTGCCCTATGCGAGAGAAGTTTTAAACCCGAAGGTTCCCGCAGTCTTTGGGAAGAATGAAAGAGCTATTGCCTAAGTACCAGCAGCGCTCCTTACTAAATTCGTAACATTCAATTTAAGAGATGGGCTCATCGTAAGAGCAATATAACAGCTCTTCATATATTGTCCTTTAGCTGAAGAAGGTCTGGCTTTTACGATAGCATTCGTCAAAGCATAAATATTCTTTCTTAAATCATCTTTTGTAAAATCAGCCTTACCTACAGGTACATGGACGTTGGCAAATTTATCAACGCGATACTCAACGCGTCCAGATTTCATTTCTTTGATTGTTTTGTCGATGTCGTTCGTAACAGTACCAAGTTTTGGGTTTGGCATTAAACCACGAGGACCCAAAAGTCGTCCTAGCTGACCGACAACTCCCATCATATCAGGAGTGGCAATACAAACATCAAAATCAAACCAACCAGTTTTAATTTTGGCTACATTTTCTTCATCGCCAATATAGTCTGCACCAGCATCTTTAGCTACTTGGATCATGTCACCTTTTGCAAACACCATGACTCGAACTTCTTTTCCAGTTCCAGCGGGTAGACTAACCATACCTCGAATATTCTGTTCGGATTTTTTTGGGTCTACACCAAGAGAAAAATGAAGTTCAACGGTTTCGTTAAACTTGGCGGTTTTTAATTTTGGGACTAAATCAAGAGCTTCATCAATCAAGTATTCTTTTCCGACAAGATCAAGCTCTTTTATAACATTTTTGTACTTTTTTCCGGGCATAATAGTTCCTCTATGCTACTGCAATTTAAATTTCGACGTCAACGCCCATCGATTTTGCAGTGCCGGCTACCATTTGCATAGCAGATTCAACGCTGATCGTATTTAAATCTTGCATTTTAATCTCAGCGATCTTTTTTACCTGACTAGCATTGAGCCTTCCCACTTTTTTCCGATTGGGTACACCGGATGCTGTTTCTAATTTTAGTTCTTTCTTGATTAACGCAGCAACTGGGGGCGTTTTCAGAATAAAACTAAAAGTACGGTCAGCATAAACCGTTATGACTACAGGAATCACAAGGCCTTTTTTGTCTGCAGTTTTATCATTAAACTCTTTTACAAACTGCATAATATTGACACCCTTTTGTCCTAGGGCTGGTCCTACGGGAGGAGCTGGAGTGGCACCACCAGCAGGGATTTGTAGCTTAATATATCCAGTAACTTTTTTTGCCATCAGAAATAACTCCTTCTGCGATGTTATATTTTTTCAATAAAAGGAAAATCAATTTCAACTGCCATTTGACGTCCAAACATTGTGAGTAGAACTTTTGCTTTTTCGGTTTCTTCATCAATTTCTTCTACAACACCTGTTAAATCTTGGAAAGGTCCGTTGTTAATGCGGATATGGTCATTGACACTAAAGTTCAACCGAGCTCTTGCTTCTTCTTCGGTAATACGGTTTAACATAATTTCGACTTCTTTTTTTGTCAATGGAGTTGGTTTTCCTTCAGGACCGACAAACCCAAGAACATTTGGCGTTCTTCGTACAGCGTACCATGTTTGATCATCTAAAAACATTTTTACAAGGACATATCCAGGATAAACTTTTTCTTCTACAGGGTCTTTTTTACCGGGTTTTCTTTGGAAATCTACTGGAATTTCGATATCAATAATTTTGCCTTCTAATGCAAAAGATCGGATTCTTTCCAGCAAACATGTTTTAACATGTTTCTCCTTACCGGAATAAGTACTAATCAAATACCACTGTGCTTGATGGTCTTCCTGGACAATTGCCATACTATGCTCCAGTTACGAAGGTCATAAATGCTTCCATGGCCTTGGCAAAACCAGTATCAACAAGTCCTAGGAAAGCAGACCATACAACAACAAACAACAATACGATGAATGTTGTTTGCCACAATCTGCTAAAAGTTGGCCATGTAGTTTTATGAACCATCTCGTACCAGACGTCAATAAAAAACTGAATGAATTTGTTTGTATGTTTTTTCATAAAAAAGCAGGCGCGGGAGGACTCGAACCCCCAACACTCGGTTTTGGAGACCGATGCTCTACCAGTTGAACTACGCGCCTATCTTACCTCCCTGTGTTCTGTATGTTTTCGATCAAAGGGACAATACTTACTCAATACAATGCGGTCGGTTGTATTCTTTTTATTTTTAGAAGTCGTGTAATTTCTATGTCTACACACGGTACATTCTAAGGTAATTTTATCTCTATTTTGTTTGCTTTTCTTTGCCATTTGAAACTACACCTATTCTTTCTTTAGAGTTGTCTATTCGAAAATCTTGGTCACAACTCCTGCACCAACAGTACGACCACCTTCACGAATAGCGAAGCGGAGTC